>OGDY01001612.1_pt1 | contig 24463 bp, 19 predicted proteins | sample 1570341 | NCBI WGS metagenome assembly OGDY01 (sample SAMEA2581972, study PRJEB24529) | metagenome | biome: Human gut stool | place: China | collected 2011 | reverse complement strand
TATGGAATCGGCCGGTGATGACTTCCAGTCCCGCACCCGCCAGGCCTTCTTGGACTTGGCCGCCGCCGAGCCGAATCGTTTCCGCGTTATCGATGCGAGCCAGAGCATTGAAGCGGTATGGGCTGCCATCGAATCCGACATCAAGGAGCTCGCATGAGCGTATGGGATTCACTAGTCGGCCAAAAGCCGGTAATCGACATGCTCAGTCGTATCGCGCAGGGCGACCCGAGCCAGATCACCCAGTCGTGGCTGATCTGTGGACCTCCCGGATCGGGCCGTTCCAACATGGCCCGAGCATTCGCGGCGGCGCTGGAAAGCCCGGATCACGGCATGAGCGCTGAGCCCACGCGCGTCACCCAGCAGGTGCTTGCCGGCACGCATCCGGATGTCACGGTGCTGACCACGAACAAGGTGACTATTGGTATCGATCAGGTGCGTGAGATCATCACTACCTCCGAGCAGATGCCCGCCACCGCACCGTGGCGCATCATCATCATCGAAGACGTGGATCGCATGCTTGAGCGCACCACCAACGTGCTCTTGAAAGAGATTGAGGAGCCGGCCGAGCATTGCATCTGGCTACTGTGCGCGCCCAGCGCTCAGGACGTGCTGCCCACCATCCGCTCGCGCACACGCATCGTGAACCTCGCCGTGCCCTCCACCCAGGCGGTGGCCGGATTCCTGACCTCCACCACCAATGTCGAGCCAAAAGTGGCGCAGCGTGCGGCCCGACTCGCCGAAGGCCATATCGGCATCGCCAAGTTGTACGCCACCGACGAACGGGTTATGTCCGACCGCGATGAACTTGTGGTCGGTGTGCTGAATCTGGCCCGTGCCTCGGATGCAGTGTTGTTGGCCGGCAATCTTATCGACAATGCCAAGGCCCAGGCCGAGGCAGACGCGAACCGCATCACCGCCGGTCAGGAAGCAGAATTCCGCCGCATCAACGGACTGGCACCGAGCGACCGCATCCCGCCGAAACTGCGTGGCGCATTCAACCAGATTGCCAAGAAAGACGATGTGAAGCGTTTGGTCACCCGCCGTACGCGCGACGTATTGGATCGTGCGCTGAACTCCATCGCCTCCATCTACCGAGATGTGGCGGTGCTGCAGAACAATGCGGAGGATTCGGTGGGCCTCATCAACCTGGAGAACCGCTCGTCGATCACCGAATTGTCGGTGCGATTGAACCGGGCCGGTGCCGTGACCCGTCTGGACGAAGTGGCCCACGCCCGCAAGCGCCTAGCCGGCAACGGCAACCCGCTACTGGTATTCGAGTCCCTCTTCTGCGCCCTGATCTCATAACCCGACGCAACTAGCCCCCTCTGATGAGTGGGGGCTGTCGAGCGCAGCGAGACTGGGGGAGAGACCCCGTAACGCACAGCTCCCAGTACGTCACACATATGAGCGATACTGGGACGTATGAAGATTTCCGCCGATTTCACCGTCATCCCGGACGATTTCGCCAAGGCTGCGGCCCCTGAATATTTCAATGGTGGCGTGCCTGTGGTCTCCTTCCCGTTCTACATCGATGATGTGGATCCCGAGGCCCGCTACCTGCACTGGGAGTTCGTGGACCCGGATTCGATTCCGGTCTGCGGCTTCGAGTGGATTCACTGGTCCGTGGCCAATCTGCCGATTGATGCGCTGATGTACGACTTCAATGATTCGCATGCGTTGGCCATCCCGCCGGACTTCTCCCGTCAGCTGCCGGCCATGATTCCCGAGACCGTGCAGGGGTGCAACTCCTCGGCCTCCAAGTTCTTGGGCCGCAGCACTGACCCGGCGGTGATCATGCGGTACAACGGTCCGCAGCCGCCGGACAAGGATCATGAGTACTACCTGCAGGTGTGGGCCACCAAGAAGCCGTTGCCCGGCTTGAATCAGGGCTTCTGGCTCAACGAGCTGTTGCACGCGCTGCGCAACAGCGGTGAAGTGCCCGACACCGACGGCATCTTCCTGACCGGCAAGGCGTGAGCCACATGAGCCCCCGCAGGCGGGGGCTGTCAGCATCACTGACTGGGGGTGGGTCAGTACAAAACCACCTTCAGTCCGACTTCGTCGTCCAGCTCCCGCCAGTGGGAGCGTGACCACAACAAAGAAAGGACACCATCACACTATGGCCTGCACCACGATTCTGGTAGGTAAAGACGCGAGCTATGACGGCTCGACCATCATCGCCCGCAACGAGGATTCCGCGAACGGCGAGTTCAACCCGAAGCGCTTCATCGTCGTGAAGCCGGAGGAACAGCCGCGCGAATACAAGTCGGTGATCTCCCACCTAACCATCACCCTGCCGGACGACCCGCTGCAGTACACCGCCGTGCCGAACGCGGACCTCAAGGAAGGTATTTGGGGCGAGGCCGGCGTCAACGAGGCGAACGTGGCGATGAGCGCCACCGAAACCCTGACCACCAACGAGCGCGTGCTCGGCGCCGACCCGTTCGTGGAATACACGCCGGCCAAGGGCGATGAGCCCGAGGTGCCCGGCGGCATCGGCGAAGAGGACTTCTTGACCATCGTGCTGCCGTATGTCAAGACCGCACGCGAGGGCGTCCAGCGCCTCGGCGCGCTGCTTGAGGAATTCGGCACCTACGAGATGAATGGCGTCGCCTTCTCCGACTCCAACGAAATCTGGTGGCTGGAAACTGTGGGCGGCCATCACTGGATTGCCAAGCGCGTGCCGGACGAGGCCTACGTGACCATGCCGAACCAGCTCGGTATCGACGAATTCGACCTTGAGGACGCTCTGGGTGACCAGGAAGCGCACATGTGTTCCGAAGACCTTGCCGAATTCATCGAAACCAACCATTTGGACCTCGCGGTGGAGAACACTACCCCGTTCAACCCGCGCGATGCCTTCGGCTCCCACTCCGACTCCGACCACGTGTACAACACCCCGCGCGCCTGGTACATGCAGCGCTTCCTCAACCCGTACGACGAGGTGTGGGACGGCCCGGACGCCGACCACAAGCCCACCTCCGACGACATCCCGTGGGCCCGTCAGCCTGAGCGCAAGGTGACCATCGAGGATATCAAGTACGTGCTGAGCTCCCACTACCAAGGCACCCCGTACGATCCGTACGGCAAGCTCGGCGACCAGCATTCGCGCCACATGTTCCGTCCGATCGGCATCAACCGTCAGAGCCAGCTGTCCGTCATGCAGATTCGCCCGTACCGCCCGCGGGTCAACCGTGCCGTGCAGTGGATCGCCTACGGTTCCAACCCGTTCAACACGCTCGTGCCGTTCTTCCCGAACGTCGACTCCACGCCGAAGTACCTCGAAGACACCACCACGCGCGTCACCTCCGAGAACTTCTACTGGGAGAACCGCATCATCGCGGCCCTGTGCGACGCCAGCTTCGCCGACACCGCCAACGCGGTGGAGCGCTACCAGGAGAAGACCGGCGGCATGGGCCACCGCATGGTAGCCGCCACCGACGAGCAGATCGACCGACTGGTGGAAGGCGTGGTCGACGAATTCGACGCCGAAGACGAGATCGGCGACGTGCAGCCGATGGAACCGGACGAAATCATCGAAGCCGTCCGCAACAACGAAGCCCGCGAAGTGCTCGCCGCCGCCAACGAGACCATGGCCGCGCAGCTTAAGGCGGAAACCGACAAGCTGCTCGACTCCGTGCTCTACACCACCAGCATGAACATGAAGAACGGCTTCCACATGTCCGACTTCTGATATTTTCTGCGATTGCGCAATCGCAAGAAATTCTACGAAAACCCGCGTAGCAACCGGCTTCCGCACAGCGTTCGCCACAAACAGTTCCGTATGACGGTCGGCGCGCGTCCGCTGTGCGGGAGCCGGTTTTCTTTGGTGGCGCGTGCTTATTAGAATGGCGATCGTCTTTGCTTTTCCGCTCGTGCCGGCGCGCGTTGCATAGGCGATGTCTGTCGCGTACGTTGTGCGCCATACAGCGGAATGCTTTCCCAAGAAAGGAACCCAGTGACCAGCATTGAGGATTTCACCAGCCAATACGGTCTGGTGCAGAAGATTGATGCGTTCGGCTATCTCGATTACCTGAAGAAGAATCCTGATGCGCCGCGCAAGCATGGCAAGGTCGTCCTCGTCACCGCCGACACCCCGCTGAAGGCGTCCCGCGGCGAAGGCAAGACCACCACCACGATCGCGCTGATCGACGCGTTGCGCGAACGTGGCATCGACGCGGCAGCCGTGCTGCGCCAGCCGAGCATGGGCATCACCGCAGCCGGTTCCAAGGGTGGCGCCTCCGGTGGCGGCAAGGCCTCCCTGACCCACCCGGAGCTGATCGACTGGGGTCTGTGCGGTGAAATGGGAGCCATCGAGGCCGCCCAGAACCTGTTGGTCTCCTTTGCGGAGAAGGCTGTTGACGACGGCAAGCTGGACACCATCCTCGTACCGCGCGTCTCCGAAGTGCCGTCCCGTTCCCTGCGCCAGATCGCAGTGGACCGTGGAAAGGGCGACGTGGCTGAGCGTGTGGTGCTCACCCCGACCTGCGAGCTCATGCAGATCGTTGTGCTGTCGCGTTCCATGGATGAGATCTCCGAGCGCGTTGCCAAGATGGTCGCCGGCACGAAGGATGGCAAGGCCGTGACCTTCGGCGAATTCGTTGACCTGTGGCGTATCACCGGCATCCTCGGCGACGCCGTGAAGCCAGCCAAGACGGAGACCGTGAACGGCTCTCCGGTGTACGTGCACGGCGGCCCGTTCGCCAACGTGTCCATCGGCATTCCGACGCTGGTTTCCGTGGAGATGGCGTGCGCGCTGCATGACGTGGTCATCGTCGAAGCCGGCTACGGCACCGACGCTGGTGCGCAGAAGTGGCTCGACATCGCCTGCCGCGAATACGACGCGCAGTGGCCGTCCGCAGCCATCGTCGTGACCCGCGCTTCCACGTGGCGCGACGATCCGGATCTGGCATGGCGCTACCCGTTCCACGTCCAGCGCCTCGAAGGTCTTGATATTCCTACCTTCCCGCTTATCAACCTGTGGGATGGCGAGGATGATCAGATTCCGGCGCTCAAGGACACCGCCAAGGAACTGGAATTCCGCGACCCGATCATCGGCAACCTGTACCGCGACGGTGGCGACGCGCTCGCCCCGCAGCTCGATGCGTTCGTCGATGCCGTGACGAACGGTTCTATGCCGGCCGAACCGCACAGCCACAAGGGCATGGCTCTGGTGGAGAACGTGCGTTGGGTCGCCGAGCATGCGTATGGCGTTCCGGCCGACCGTGTGATTCTGAAGGACGGTTTCGCCGAGTCGTTGCAGGCCGCCGAGGGTCTGTGCGCCAGCGCGGGCATCGATTTCGGCTCGCTTGCTCTGGTCGCGGTGAAGTCTCCGGCCACCATGACCGACAACGACCGCGCTCCGGAAGCCGAGCGCACCGTCACGCTGAAGAAGGTCGAAGTGCATTCCGGCGCGGGCCTGGTGCACGTGAACCTCACCACGTCGCTGACCACCCCGATGCCGAAGATCGTCTGATTTTCTTGCGATTGCGCCGCGTGGCGGTACGTCCCGTACCGTCGAGGGCGCTCGCTAATCGTTGATTCGGCGTAAATACAAAGCCGCTGGTCCCGTTCGGGCCGGCGGCTTTTTTCGTGGGTGATACCTTTACGTTGTCCGTTTGTGGGTGCGGGCGTGCTTGCATGTGCGCCCCCTTTTGCTCACGAGTTGCGGAATGGGGCGATTTTTCTCTCTTATGAGCAAAAGGGGGTATGATTACTGACGATTTTGCCGGTTTTCATACCCCTTTTCGCTCACGTCCCGTAGAAAAGGCCCGTTTCTCGCTTTTGTGAGCGGTCGGGGGTGCTGATATTGCGATTTCCCTGCCGTAGTCAGGCGAGCTTCCTAGACGTGCTTCCCGTAGGTGAGGTGAGAGGTTTGCAATATGGGCAAACCTCGAAGGAACGGTGGAAACTTCGTCAGAAGTTTCCACCGTTCCAGCCCCAGTCAGTCGTGGCGGTGTAGCGGATGTAAGTGCGGTCGGCCGGAATGCCCAGCTCCTTGCCCAGCGCGGCCATGATCTGCTCCGTCAGCTTCTCCCAGGCGGAACCCGGCACGGAACGGCCGAACACATTCACTTCCACGTATGCGGCCGGCTTGGAATCGTCACCGCCGAAATAAATCGGCATATTGTCTTCGAACGGGCACATCAGCCAGCCTTCAGACTTGCCGGGAATGGCAGAAATCGCCTTGCCGTAGGCCGTCTTCAGCGCCTCGCGCTGCCCAGGGGTGGTGGATACGGAAACGTGCGTGTGGATGACTGGCATTGCTGCTCCTTGCAATCGTTGAAATATATTGTTCTTCGTTACCCAAGTTTAGGTGGTCTGCGCGCGAGTGTTAAATATCCCGTGTGAGAAAACTGATTGAACAGCTTATGAAATTCGGCATTGTGGGTGTGATCGCCTTCATCATCGACTGGGGTATTCTAAACATTCTCGTCGGCGCCTTCCACATGCACAACGTGCTCGCCGCCACCATCTCGTTTATCATCTCGTTGATCTTCAACTATGTCGCCAGCATGAAGATGGTGTTCAAGCATCGTGAGGACATGGCTCGCTGGATGGAGATCGTCATCTTCGTGGTCGGCGCGGTGATCGGCCTGTTTATGAACGACGCCATCATCTGGATTTCCACGTACGGCATGAACCATGATGCGTATGTCTCTCAAAGCGCCGAATATCTGATCCGTACCAACGTGGGCAAGCTTATCGCCACCGCCGTGGTGATGGTGTGGAACTTTGTGACGCGCAAGTGGTTGTTGGACGATACGCATACCAACGCCACGAACCGTCTGAAGAAGAAGGAAAACCGCCTGACTCCGGAACAGCTGGAAGCCAAGTGGGAGAACAGCTTCTCGCACAAGCTGGGCGTCTGGTCGCTGGAGCACACGCCGAAGGGCTGGCCGAAGTAGCTGGCGGCGTTTCGTATACGGCATACGAAAAGGCGCGTCCGAATCGGATTTTTATTGCGATTCGGACGCGCCTTTCTGCGGTTGGCGTACGTTTCCTGGGATTGCCGGCTCGTTTATACGGTTCACACACTCACGTTGGTAAGCGTCGGCTGTTCGGTGGATTCTTTGATCTGCTTGAAACCAAGCATCGCGATCGCCAGCGACGTCAACGCCAACGCCGTCACCACAATGAAACCGCCCCGCGAGCCCATGCGGTCGATGAACTGTCCGGCGATCGCGGAACCGACCGAACCGCCGATCGAATTCATTGCGCCCATCCAAGCCATACCCTCCGTGAAACGTGTGGGCGGAACCAGGTGCAGCATCAGCTGGTTGCCGTTCACCCACGTCGGAGCCTGGCAGACGCCGATGCACAGGTAGATGATCATGATCACCCATAAATGCTTGGCGAACATGAACGAACCGATTCCAAGATTCACCACCGCAAGACAGAAGTAGAAACGCTTCCACAGTGGAATCGTCCAATTTTTCGCACCATACACGAGCGCGCCGATCAGAGAGCTGAACGAGAAGCAGGCGAATACGAAACCGGTGAACTGCTTCATATGCGCCTCTGTGGCGAACGCGACGATCGAAATGCCGGCGGCCGACTGGAACGCGCCCAGGCCGAACCACGTCACGCACACCGCGATCAGGCCCGGACCCCAGATCGACTCCTTGCGTCCGGCCTTCACCTCCGCCTCGGCCTTCTCCATCGCAGCCTGCACCTCGGCCGCCGTCTTGCCTTCCGCACGCGCCTTGTTGCGCGCGTACTCCACCGCGGCCTCGGCCTGCAGCGCCTTGGACCGGGCGGCCTCGCGCTCGCGGTACTCCTTGCGGGTCATGCCCGCCTCGCGGGCCAGCTGGGTCTGCGACTTCGGCTCGGTCGTAAGCTCCGTCAGGAACATCAGCGCGCCGATCACCACGCACATGCCGGTGAACGAGAACGCCAGCAGTCCGGAGATCACGGCCAATGTGGACGCCAGCGGATTGCCGATAACCCACATGCACTCGTCGAATACGCCGGACAGCGACAGCGCACGGTTCGTCTTCTCCGCATCGCCCTTGAGCAGCGTCGTCCAACGTTGACGGCTCATCGCGCCCCACGGCGGAATCGCGGCCATGAACGGCACTATGCAGAACAGGATCCACGACGGCACGCGTGCGGTGATGCAGGAGACCAGCGCGATCGCCGCCACCATCCACACGATGATTGTGGGAATCGACACCTGCCGTTGACCGAATTTGTCGACCAGCTTGCCGAGCACCGGGCTCGCCACGGCCAGCGCGATCGCCTGCACGGCCGTCAGCGCGCCCGCCAGCGAATAGTTGCCGTAGTAATGCTGCACGGAAATCGTGATCGTCATGCCGACCATTGGGAACGGCATGCAGGCGATTACCGATCCGACGGAGAATCGCGCGGTGTGCGGTATGCGAAGCAGCTCCGCATACCCTCCGAAAAGACGTTGGCCGATGTCTTTGACGCCGACGAGGACATTGTTGGTCATGCTTGCCGCTCCTTTCCGCTCACGGTTTCGCTCGTGACGTCCGCAGCTTTGCGTCGCGTGCGGACTGATGGTGGTGGTTCCCCTGAATTATTGGTTAACCGCTTCCGATACCAGCTCGCTGCCCCAGCCGTCCGAACACGTCAATCGATTGACATGTTTGACATGCCGCACACGGGGAGAAAGGTGGGATGGTGCGTGTTGTTTGTGTGTCTTTGTTGACCAAGGCAACTTTATGCGCAGGTACCGTCGTGACACGCGGTACATTAGGGCAGGAACCAATATTCGAATCGACGAATTTTTTCACAGGGCCGGCGACCGGCGAAACGTGCTGAGCCAGCACGTGGCCGGCAGGTCCGAAACGCAAGAAAGGCGGCCAATATGCCGGCGACAACCATCCATTTCGTGCGCCACGGCAAAGTGGAGAACCCCGGGCACCTGCTGTACGAGCGGCTGCCCGGTTTCCACCTGTCCGACGTGGGCGTGCGCATGGCGCAGGCCACCGCGCATTACATCGCGGTCAGCCCGCAGCTGAACACCGTATCCGCCGTCTACTCGTCGCCGCTGGAACGCACGCGCGAAACGGCGGGGGAGATCCTCGAATCGCTGAATTCGGTACGTGGACTGCGCGGCGAGGAACCGCTGGAGCTGCAGACGGACGAACGCCTCATCGAAGCGCGCAACGAATTTCGCGGCAAGCGTATCGGCTTCGGCGAAGGCGCGCTGTGGAAGAACGGCAACTGGAAGCTGGTACGCAACCTGTGGAAGCCGAGCTGGGGCGAAAGCTACCAGTCGATCGCGCATCGCATGCAGGACTTCGCCCTGGAGAAAGTGGCGGAATATCCCGGCAAACAGATCGTGGTGGTCAGCCACGAATCGCCGATTTGGAGCTACCGGCACATGCTGGAAACGGGGCACCCCGAACACAACATGCTGTTGCGCCACACCGCGCTCGCTTCTATCACCTCCATCACTTACGATTGCAATACCGGGAAAATAATGTCCATTACGTACGCCGATCCGGCGGCGGATGTCGAATAATGTGAACCAAAACATGCGGTGGCTCAATCGCGGTCGGGGATGACTGCGGTTCGGGCCGGCCGCACGATATACAAGGAGAAAGTATGTCTTTTGTATACGACCAGAAGGTCGTCGACTCGATGTACGGCTCGCACGTGGTCTCCATGGCAGTTGACTACGGTGTCGATCTGGTCAAGATGTGGCCGTTGCAAACGAACCAGGAACTGGAAAACGATGTCAAATATGCGGAGAACCTGCAGGTGATGTTCTCCGGCATGATGACGCAGGTGCTGCTGAAACGCTCCGAAGAAGTCGACCAGTCGGTTGCGGAAGCCGTATACGAAGGCATGGATGTGCTTCCCGGCGTCGATCCGGAAATCATCCGCACGCTGATGGACGCCAACCGCGCCTATGACGTGATGGCCTCCTACCACGGGGTCGACGGCATCGAACTGTTCATGGAAACCGCCAGAATACTCGGCATCGACGTGGAGACCCGAATCGAAAAGGAAATCCAAGACCTCATGGAGAACCTCTCACGCACTATGCGCAGCGCCTCCGGATTCGAAGTCGACGATGACGTGGCGGAAAACGTCGGCATCTGCCAGTCGGCCACGGTGGACCGCAACGAATTCGCAAGACGCTACCTCGCCTCGATGACGGTTCTCGACGCGCTGATAAACCTCATGTGCTATGGCACCGACGATTCGCAGGAGCAGGCCATCCGCGTGCTGCCGGTGCTGCTGTTCGTCAACGCCATGCGCAACCAGCTGTCGATTCCGCCCACTTTCATCAACGCCGAACAGCTCATCAACCTGTTTGGTCTGCGTGACCCCGCCCGCCAGTTCGGACGGCCCCAGTCGGTGTTCGACAGCTCGTTCAACCCGCTGACGTTCTCCACCACCGTCAAGTACCTCGCTTTCTTCGCGGGGCAGGAATGGCTGCGGCATATGAGGTTCCTGGAGTGGGACCCGAAGCAGGCCGAACAGGACGCCAAAGACGAGGACGAGCGCAAAAGCAGGGAAGCGCTCGCAAAGAAATACAATTTGACGAGCGATGGCGATAACGCGGCTTCCGACGCGGATTTGGATTCGTCTGCAGACTCGAATTTGTCTGAGGATTCGGACTCGTCGGAAGAGGCCGGTTCGGAGCCGACCGAGGAATAAGTGTTGCGGGCGGTCGTGTGACGTCTGACGGTGAAGGCTTTGCGTGTACTTGCGTTGCGTGCGCTTGTGCTTGCGCTCGAATTGCGCGTGGCCGTCGCCTATCCCACGCGTTACATCCGCAACGACGTCACTACCCGTAACGAATGATCTGAAACGAATAATCCCGGTATCCTGCGATTGCACAGGATACCGGGATTATTCGTTATTCGTTATGGTGTGCCACGTTTTGTGTGGCGATAAGGCGGGGATCAGAGCGAAATCAGAGCTGCTGATCGGTGCCGTTCGCCGAATCATTCGGTACTGCCGAAGCGTCCGAATCCGCCGGAGCGTCGGTATTCGGCTGCTCGTGCGGATGCTGGAACTGGGCCGGCACTTCCGGCATCGGCGGAATGGACGGTGTCGGAGGCATGGTCGGAACAGCCGGCATCGGAGGCATAGATGGTACGGACGAAGCCTCCGCCAGCGGATTCTGCTGAGGTGCGGCGTATTGCGGCGCGGCGTGCTGCTGCGCGGCGTCATACTGCGGTGCCGGAGCTGTGTACGAATCGGCCGGAGTCGCTGGTGCCGTGTACGGCGCGGCCGGTGCCGCAGCCGCCGGATTGGTCGGCAGCGGGACGTTGCCGTACGAGGTGGCCTGCGCCGCATACGGGTCTGCCGGAGCCTCGCCCGTGGCGGGAGCCCATGCGTTGGAAGCCGTAGGAGCGTCGAAACGCGTGCCTTCCGGATTGGAATCGCGGGCCATCAGCACAAAGTAGAACACACCGCTGGCAATGAAGGCCAGCACGCCGAGGATCAGCAGGACAACGCCGCCGATGCTGACGCTGTTGCCTGCCTCCAACGACCTGAACGAAAGACTGCTGCCGATGATGAGGATCAGACCGATGGCGAAGAAGATTCCGGCGGCCGCCTGTACCGCGTAGATGATGGCCAGCACGGTGCCACGCATGTTGATGTCATGCAGACGACGTACGCCAAGCGCGATGGTCGGCACAAGCACGACGAGTCCCCAAATGGAGGAGAACGAGTCTCCGACGGTGGCGATCACGCCGGAATCGGTGAGGTTCCTCAACGTGCGGAACACGAGTCTCAACACGAAAGTGACGACGGTATAGGTGAGGAACCACCACCAGAACTCGCTACGCGAGGCGCGGCCCTTGAACACCGCGTACTTCTTGAAGAAACGGACGATCGCCTCGCCCAGGTTGCAGCCATATGCGGGCATGTCAAGCGGCGCGGTCAATGCGAAGAAGCTATTGCCCGACTGCGGTTGCGGTGCCGGCTGCCCGTAATTCGCGGCTGGAGCCTGGCCGTACTGAGGGGCCTGTCCATATTGAGGGGCCTGAGCGTACTGCGGAGCCTGGTTGTATTGCGGTTGCGGTGCTTGGCCGTACTGCGGAGCCTGACCATACTGAGGTGCCTGGTTGTAGTTCGGGGCGGCGTACTGGGGCGCCTGCGCCTGCCCGTAATCCGGCGTGCCGTACTGCGGTGCCGGCTGCGGCACCTGCGGATTGTATTGGTTGGGGTCCGTCATTAGAGTGCCCTTTCACAAAACGGTGACTAAAGAATAAAGAAAGTCGCTTCATACATTACTCCTTTGCCGATGTGAAGATAGGGAAAAATATTGCAGTATGGAACGCTGCGGAAGAAAAACGGCGATTGGGTCGTGGCACGTCCGGTTTGCGCGGCACAATGGAGCCTATGACTGAAGTTGAAAATACCAAACCGGAACTTCCTGAAAACGTTCGTGTGCGTTTCTGCCCGTCCCCGACCGGCATTCCGCACGTCGGCATGGTCCGCACCGCACTGTTCAACTGGGCTGAGGCCCGCCACACCAAGGGCACGTTCGTGTTCCGTATCGAGGATACGGACGCCCAGCGCGACTCCGAGGAAAGCTACAACCAGATCATCGAGGCCCTGAATTGGCTGGGCATCGACTGGGATGAAGGCATCAACGTGGGTGGCCCGGACGGCCCGTACCGCCAGTCCGAGCGTGGCGACATCTATAAGGACGTCGCAGCCAAGCTGCTCGAAGCCGGCTACGCCTACGAATCCTTCTCCACTCCTGAGGAGATCGAGGCCCGCAACGTGGCCGCCGGCCGTCCGAAGGCTTTCGGCTATGACGGCTACGATCGCAACCTCACCGAAGAGCAGAAGGCCGCGTTCCGCGCGGAAGGCCGCAAGCCGGCCCTGCGTATCCGCATGCCCGACGAGGACGTCGCTTTCGACGACCTTATCCGCGGTCGCATCGAATTCAAGGCCGGTTCCGTGCCGGATTACGTGATCGTGCGTCCGAACGGCGACCCGCTGTACACGCTGACCAACCCGGTCGACGACGCCATGATGCGCATCAACGTGGTGCTGCGCGGCGAGGATCTTCTGAGCTCCACCCCGCGTCAGATCGTGCTGTACCGTTACCTGATCGAGCTGGGCGTGGCCAAGGAAATGCCGCTGTTCGGCCACATGCCGTACGTCATGGGCCAGGGCAACAAGAAGCTGTCCAAGCGCGATCCGGAATCCAACCTGTTCCTGCACCGTGACAACGGCTTCATCCGTGAGGGCCTGCTGAACTACCTGGCGCTGCTGGGCTGGTCCATCGCCCCCGACCGCGACGTGTTCTCCATGGACGAGATGATCGAGAAGTTCGACGTGCGTGACGTCAAGGCCAACCCGGCCCGCTTCGACATCGACAAGGCCATCTCCATCAACGCCGAGCACATCCGCATGCTCGAACCGCAGGACTTCCTGAACCGTTCCGTGCCGTACCTCAAGCGTGACGGCGTGGTGTCCGCCGATTCCTGGGACGCGCTGACCGACCGTGAGCGCGAGGTCCTCACCGCCGCTGCTCCGCTCGTGCAGCCGCGCGTGCGCCTGCTGGGCGAAGTGGCCGGCATGGTCGGCTCCCTGCTGTCCACCGAAGGCTACATCGAGCCGGACGCCGACGCCAAGAAGCAGCTGAAGGATTCCGCTCCGGCCGTGCTCGACGCTGCGATCGCGGCGCTGGACGCCGTTGCTGAGGGTGATTGGAAGACCGACTTCCTGCACGAGACGCTGAACAAGGCGCTGGTCGAAGACGGCGGCTACAAGCCGCGTCTGGCTTTCGGCCCGGTGCGCGTGGCCATGAGCGGCCGCCGCGTGTCCCCGCCGCTGTTCGAATCCATGGAAATCGTCGGCAAGGACGTTGCCATGGCTCGACTCAAGGGCCTGCGCGAGCACCTGTGAGCCGTTGAGCTGCTGACTGTTAGCTGAATGATGGAAACCCGCCGGAGTGATTCGGCGGGTTTTCGTTTATGCGGAAGGCTGGTGCGGAATGGCGGAAAATAGCGCGACACGCCGTAAGTTGCGCGACTGTGCTGTTTCGCGTATATTTATCACTCGTTGCGGTTCACAGCCTAGCTGAGAATCACAGCGATAACTCAAGCCCCCGTCGTCTAGCGGTCTAGGACTACGCCCTCTCACGGCGCCAACACCGGTTCAAATCCGGTTGGGGGTACGACGAACAACTCCTTGGAGTTGCTACGCCAAGCCAAATTGGGATGTGGTGTAATTGGCAACACAGCTGATTCTGGTTCAGCCATTCTTGGTTCGAGTCCAGGCATCCCAGCCAATGAGCCCTCGCAGATGCGAGGGTTTTTTGTTTTTCGCACCTGTCTGTTCACGTCGCTTTGGGCGGTGGGTTGATGGATTTTGCCGGATGCGATGTGGCAGCGCAATCTGCTGACGCCCTGCGTGAATCGCACATGTAATCGCCCAATGTTGCATTACCCTAGAAGTATGACCGAATTGCAGCATGCCGCCAAAGCCACGCGCCCGCGCATCCAACCAGCGGAAGAGGGGGACCGTCGACCGCTTTCCGTATCCGCACGGCTCGGCCGCCTGCAATTCCACCAGTCCGGCAAATTCCGCGTATTGCAATTCGCCGACATCCAAGACGGGCCGAAAGTCAGCAAAGACACCATCAGCCTCATCGAGGCCTCGCTTGACGCCACACGCCCCGATTTTGTTATTTTCAACGGCAACCAGATCGCCGGATATGATTCCGCATACGCGCTGACCTCCCGCAAGCGTCGCTGGGACGCGCGTCCGGCATCCGCATCGTCTGAAGCGTCCGGGGAACGCTATGCGGCCGCATTGGAACACACCCGCGAATTGGTGCGAGCCACCATCGAACAACTGGTCCACCCGCTTGCCGACCGCGGCGTGCCGTGGGCTGTGACGTTCGGCAACCATGACTTCCAGTGCGGGCTCGACAATGACGAAATCGAAAGCATCTGCCGCGAATTCCCAGGGTGTATCAATCCGGAACGCGCTGCCGACGGCACGACGGGCATCGCCGTGAAACATGGTGTGAAACATGATGTCGGCGATATGGAACAGGACTTCGGATTGCCGGAACAGCCCGTGATCGCGTGCGCGCCCGGCACATTCGCGTTGTCGGTGACGGACGTCGATCGCACGTATGACGTGTTGGGCTTGGTCTTGCTGGATTCGGGCGATTACGCGCGTTCCGGCGGCTACGGAAGCCCGTCGGAAGCCGCGCTGCGCTTCCTGGCGGATGCGCCGGGGCTGATGACGGCGCAATCGCAGCAGCTGCAACAAGACCGGCAAGATGATGAACAGGACTCGCCGCGCGAACCGCGCAAGACGCCGTCCACGCTGCCATGCATGGTGTTCCAGCATTTCCCGATCGAACAGTATTATCGCCTGCTCAAGCCGGTCGCGGCCACCGCTGCGCGCGCGATTGAAGGATACCGCAACTTCGCGGGGCGGCATTTCGTGCTCAACGAAGACAAAACGCAGCCCGGAAGCTATCTGGGGGAGGGCGTCAGCTGCCCGGATGCCGACAGCGGCGAATTCGCAATCCTTGACAAGGCGGGATATTTTGCGATTTCCGCCGGGCACGACCACCGCAACGCCTTCGTCGGTTCCGTGCCGGTCGGAACCGACGGTGACCGGCAGATGATGATGGTCGCCTCGCCGACCAGCGGTTTTGGCTCATACGGCCCGGTGCCGGCCAAGCGTGCCGCTCGACTGTTCGAATTCGACATCCGCCACCCGTACGAGCCGCGCACGCAGCTGTTGGAATACGACGAGCTGGTGGGCAAACCCAGCGCGGGCAAGGCCTACGCCTACGGCATGACCAGCGAATCGAAGCCCGATTCGGAAGGCATGGACCTGCTCCACAGGCCGACGTGGTGGAGCAAGACGTGGAACAAGCTGGTCTCGCTGTTTCGCCGGTAGCTGTTTGTTGACTAGTCGTTCCGCCGGTAGCCTTTCCGGCGGTGACTATTCCTTTTCCCGACTTTTAGCTTTGAAATGAATACAAAAAAGCTGACGATGGGAACTTTCCATCGTCAGCTTTTACGTTACGTATGCGACTGGTCGCGGACCTGTCAGCGGCCGGAAGACGCCTTGATCAGCGCGTCGGTCAGATACTTGCCGGCGGCCATGACCAGCGGCGCGTAACGGCGGCCGGGGTTGGCACCCATACGGCCATTCGGGCCGGAAATCGAAATAGCGGCGATCACCTGGCCGGACGCGTTGCGAATCGGCGCGGAAATCGAACACACGCCCTCATCGCGTTCATTGATCGACTCGGCCCAGCCGCGCTTGCGGACGGCGGTGAGCTTGGCCGCAGTGAACTTGGCGTGGCGAAGACCCTGATGCAGGCGTTCGGAATCCTCCCAAGCCAGCAGAATCTGGGCTGCGGAACCGGCTTCCATGGACAGCATCGCACCAACCGGAATGGAATCTCGCAGGCCGGACGCGCGCTCCACGGCTGCGATGCAGACGCGCTGATCGCCCTGACGGCGGTAGATCTGCGCGGATTCGCCGGTGCGGTCGAGCAGGGTCTGCAGAATCGGCGCGGCGGCGGTCAACAGGCGGTCCTCGCCGGCTGCGGCCGCAAGTTCCGCGAATCGCGATCCGAGCACGAAGCGTCCATGCTGGTCGCGCAAAACGAAACGGTGACGTTCCAGCGCGATCGCAAGACGATGCGCGGTCGGACGAGCCAGACCGGTCGCGGAAACCAGCTGTCCGAGTGTGGCTGGGCCGGATTCAAGAGCGTCGAGAATCTTGACTGTCTTGTCGAGCACGCCGACCCCGGAATGAATTTCGTTGCTTTGCGGGGTGGCTGCGTAATTGCCGTTTGCCTCGTTCGTGGCGTTCATGGCCTGCGTTTTGGGCATGGCGTTGCTCGTATTCGAAGAAGAAGTCATACGCTGAATTATGCCATCTCACATATTGAAATGCAAAATGTACGTGGTTCGCGATTGGGGTAAAGCAGATTATTTACCTTGCTTCCACCGGCTGGCGAAGCTGGGAAAATGCTGAAATTTCAACGATTGCGCATATGCCGTAAGAAGACGGGAAGTAACTTTTCCGCGTTTGCCGCGCTCGTCCCTCGTTCATATCTCATATACCGGCATGAAGGACCTCGAACCCGTTTCAAGCCCATAGGCTTATAGCACGAAGAATGCGGCAAGGCAATAGCCGCGAGGAAATTAGTGAGGAAAAATCTGAGGAGGTCCCACAATGGGAACTACATTGGCCGAGAAGGTCTGGGCCGATCATTTGGTACGCAAGGGTAGCGATGGGGCTCCCGACCTGCTGTACATCGACCTGATGCTCATGCACGAAGTGACCAGCCCGCAGGCGTTCGAAGGTCTGCGTCTGGCAGGACGCAAGCCGCGTCACGTCGACCAGCTGATTGCCACGGAAGACCACAACACGCCGACCGTCGACATCGACCGTCCGAATCCGGACGAGACTTCGGCGCTGCAGCTGAGCACGCTGGAAAAGAACTGCAAGGATTTCGGCGTGCGTCTGTGCCCGCTCGGCGACGCTGACCAGGGCGTGGTCCACGCGTTCGCTCCGGTGCTGGGTCTGACCCAGCCGGGCATGACCATCGTGTGCGGCGACTCGCACACCTCCACCCACGGCGCGTTCGGCGCTATGGCCATCGGCATCGGCACCTCCGAAGTGGAGCACGTCATGGCCACGCAGACCCTGAGCCTGAAGCCGTTCAAGACCATGGCCGTGAACATCGAAGGCGACCTGCCGAAGGGCGTCACCGCCAAGGATATTATTCTGGCCATCATCGCGAAGATCGGCACCGGCGGCGGCCAGGGCCACGTCATCGAATACCGTGGCGAAGCCATCAAGAAGCTGTCGATGGACGCCCGCATGACCATCTGCAACATGTCCATCGAAGCCGGCGCCCGCGCAGGCATGATCGCCCCGGACGAGGTGACTTTCGAATACCTGAAGGGCCGTCCGCACGCGCCGGAAGGTGAGATGTGGGACAAGGCCGTCGAATATTGGAAGACGCTGAAGACCGATGACGATGCCGTGTTCGACAAGGCAGTGAGCCTCAAATCCGAAGGGCCCGAGCCGTACGTCACGTGGGGCACCAACCCGGGCCAGGGCGTGAAGATCTCCGGCGTGGTGCCGGATCCAGCCTCCTTCAACGACGAGACCGAGCGTTCCGCCGCCGAGCGTGCCATCGCCTACATGGGCCTGAAGCCGGGCATGGCCATCAAGGACATCGCCGTGGACACCGTGTTCATCGGCTCCTGCACCAACGGCCGTCTTGAGGATCTGCGCGTGGCCGCCTCCATTATGAAGGGGCATCACAAGGCCGAGAACATCCACCGCGTGCTCGTGGTGCCGGCCTCCTCCCGCGTGCGCCTGCAGGCGGAAAAGGAAGGCCTCGACAAGATCTTCAAGGACTTCGGCGCCGAATGGCGTAACGCCGGCTGCTCTATGTGCCTGGGCATGAACCCGGACAAGATGGTGGCCCGCGAACGTTCCATCTCCACGTCGAACCGCAACTTCGAAGGCCGTCAGGGCAAGGGTTCGCGCACGCATCTGGCGTCGCCGGCCGTTGCCGCCGCGACCGCCATCCGCGGCACCATCTGCTCGCCGGCCGACCTGTGAGCCTGCTGCGAGCGGAAGCTGCGAACGCAATCGTAAGTAATCGAAATATCGAAATCGAATATCGATAGGCAATCGAAGGATTTGTTGACATGGAAAAACTGACTACCCTTACCGGCGTGGCCGTGCCGCTTCGCCGTTCCAACGTTGATACCGACCAGATCATTCCGGCCGTGTTCCTGAAGCGCGTGAAGAAAAGCGGCTTCGACGATGCCCTGTTCTACGCGTGGCGCCGTGACCCGGAATTCGTGCTGAACAAGCCGGAATACAAGCAGGGCAAGATCCTTGTGGCCGGCCCGGATTTCGGCATTGGTTCCTCCCGTGAGCACGCCGTGTGGGCGCTGCACGATTACGGTTTCCGCGTGGTGATTTCCTCCCGTTTCGCCGACATTTTCTACGGCAACACCGCCAAGAACGGCGTGCTGGCCGCAATTATGCCGCAGGAATCCATTGAGCTGCTGTGGAAGCTGCTGGACGAGGAGCCGGGCCGCGAAATGACCGTCAGCCTGGAAGACCGTACCGTCACCTGCGGCGATGTGACGTTGCCGTTCGAAGTGAACGACTACACCCGCTGGCGTCTGATGAACGGCTACGACGACATCGACCTGACGCTGCAGCACGAAGACGACATCATCGCATACGAGAAGATGCGCGCCGAAAAGTTCCCGTTCAAGCCGAAGACCCTGCCGGTCAAGCGCGAGCCGGAACAGCCGATCGAATCTGCCCGAGAGGGTGAATACCCTGATTGGCAAGGGCCGTTGGCCGATCGCGGCATCATCTGACGCGATGGCTGGTCGGCAGTGCAGTGCACTGCCGACAGGGCCTTGCCCGAGTCCGAAACGAGGGCAGCAATGAGCCTGCGCGCAGCGCAGTCCATAATTGCAGGGCAGGGCCGTTGGCCGATCGCGACGGTAGCCCATTTCATCATTGGCTGACCGCAACCACATCTAACTTTTCCCAAGCCCGGCACCCAAGCCGGGCTTTTTGTTTACCTTCCATCACCTTTCCGCCAACAGCAAATTCCACAAAGCGGTGGCAAAGCGTGCGCAAAGCGGTGGTAAAATCATAATACGACGGCAAAGCGGCGGCAAAACGAGCGTAAAACGCGTGGTGGGTAAGGCGGTGATGGCCAATGGACGGTAGCGAGCACGATGATGCCTGGTGGTCCCGGGAGGTTCCTCGGATGCGTGAAGGCAACCGTTTGGAAGCGAAACGTGCCAAGGGCGGCCTGCCCCACAGTTTATGGGAGACGTACAGCTCCTTCGCCAATACCGAAGGTGGGCTGATTCTGCTGGGCGTGTCCGAGCATGAAGATCATTCTTTGTATATCACCGGAGTAGATGATGCGCGGAACATGGCGCAGGATTTTTGGAACATGGTGCATGATCCATCGAAGGTCAGTGCCGTTGTGCTGAGCGACAACGACGTGGTGATTCGCCATACCTCGCAGGGAGATGTTATTTCCATCGACATTCCTCGTGCGGCGAGGGACTGTATTCCCGTGTACGTGGGCCAGAATCCGATGACGGGCTCATACCGGCGTAATGGCGATGGCGATTATCTGTGCGATGAGGAAACGGTTCGTGCCATGCTTCGGGACAGTGACCTGCTTCCCTTGGACAGAACGATTGTTGAAGGCATGGGTGCTGACGCGCTCAACGCGGATAGCGTCGCATCATATCGTCGGCAGTTCAAGAACAGACGGCCCGGTCATCCATGGGTCGGATTGTCTGATGAGGATTTCCTGCTTCGCATCGAAGCGTTGCGGCTTGATGGTTCTCAGGTGCGTCCCACACGAGCCGGATTGCTGATGTTCGGTGAGGCGTGGCGAATCACGTCCGAATTCCCCTACTATTTCCTGGACTATCGCGAGGTCATGGACGACCAGGAGCGGTGGAACGACCGATTCACTTCGGACGATGACACGTGGTCGGGCAACTTGTACGATTTTTGGGGCAAGGTGGTCAATCGTCTGCGGTCGGCTGTTGCCCATCCGTTCCAGCTTGATGCCGATTTGCATAGGATTGATGACAATCTGATGGATAAGGCCGTTCGTGAGGCTGTCACCAACACGCTCGTTCATGCCGATTACTTCATTCGCCGGGGCACGGTGATCATCCAGTATTACGACAGAATCGTATTGTCGAATCCCGGCAGCCTGCGTCTTTCCTCCGAAGAGGTGATGCAAGGCGGCATTTCGGATACGCGGAATCCCACGTTGATGAAAATGTTCAATCTGATTGGCATCGGAGAAAAGGCGGGCAGTGGTTTTGACGTGATGCGTGAAGGCTGCCTGTTCGCAGGAACCGCCGCGCCGGAATTGGAAGTGTTTGACGATCCGGGGCGTGTGCAGCTTACGTTGTATCCGCGCAAGATCGCCGGAGATTCCATGATCGCCGGAGCTTCTGCTGTTCCCGGAGTCTCTGCAGATGGCGGGGGCCCTGTTGGTGCGGAGTCGCCGACAATGCGGAATTCGGAGCATGGCACTGGTACGGTCCATAGGATTGGCGCTCGCGGGGCTGACCGTTTGAACGACATGGTCGGCACATTCGGCAAGAACGTGGCCCTACCTGCCGATTTCGGCAATGCGATCAGGCCGCAAAGCCAGTTGGAGAAAATCACCTATGCGTTGACGGTCGGCGGACCGCAACCCACCTCGTATCTGGCTGTGGTGCTGGGGCTTGGCCTCACCCGTACCCGGGAGATATTGGCCTCACTGGTGAAAGACGGTGTTATTGAACCAATAGGCGTCGGACGCGGACGCAAGTACCGTCTTGCCGAGCATACCGGCTCATGACGGCGTTCCGGTTCTCTGGACTTGACCTGGATTGAGAGCCCAAACTCGTCTGGGGAAGTCCTAGCCAAGGAGGTTTCCAAGGTGAGACGGGGCGTGCAGGCGGGACGTGTGTCACGTTACAGTGGACATGACATTTCGTGTGTTCGCATCGCATATCCAAAACATGACACGAGAACAATTTCGGGGAGCAGTATGAGCCAGGGTTTCGCGCCGTTTTACGACGTCAATCGCACGTATGAAGACAACTATCTGCAGGGGCCGTTCGGTGCGTTCGCCGAAGTGATGAAGGGCGATTCCGCTGCCGGCGCCTCCGCGCAGTCTGCACAGACCACCCAGTCGCAGTCGTCCGACCAGGCCGAGGAATTCCTCGGCTTCCGCGTGAACCTGCCGTTTGGCATTCCCGCTGGTCCGCTGCTGAACGAGCGGTTCACCACCGCCGCCTTCCGCATGGGTTTCGATTTGGCGGTGTACAAGACGGTCCGCTCCCGCGCGTGGGGTTGCAACGCCTTCCCGAACGTGCTCGCCGTGCATCCGAAGAACGCAGACGGGTCGCTGGTTCCCGGCAGCGCCGAACTGGATGAAGGCGTGCTTGCCGACACCCGATATGAGCTTCCGATTTCGATCTCCAACAGTTTCGGCGTGCCGTCGCGTGACCCCGACGAATGGCAGCCGGACATGAAGAAGGCGATCGCCGCCGCCGGCGACGGGCAGCTGCTCGTGCCCAGCTTCCAAGGCTCCCGCGTGGACGGCATGGACCGTAAGGCGTACATCGCCGACCATGTCACCACCGCGCATCTGGTTACGGAAACCGGAGCCGGACTGATGGAAATGAACACCAGCTGCCCCAACGAAGGTCACAATCGCCTGCTGTGCCACGACCCGCATCTGGTGGGAGAGATCACGGAAGCCGTGAAAAACGAAATCGGCGATCGCCCGCTCATCGTGAAACTCGCCTACATTCCCAACGACACCGACCTGGAAACCATGGTCAGGGAAACCGTCGGACATGGCATCGTGCAAGGCTTCTCCACCATCAACACAATTTCCGCGCGCCTGGTGGACGCGAACGGCAACCAGGCGCTGCCGGGAGCCGGACGTGACCGTTCCGGCGTGTGCGGCAACGCCATCCGCGGCGCCGGTCTCGACATGGTCGGCAGGCTCGCCGCCATCCGTGAAAAACTCGGCTTCGACTTCGCCATCGTGGGCGTGGGCGGCGTGATCCGTCCTGACGACTACAAGGCGTACCGTGAGGCTGGCGCGAACGCCGTGATGAGCGCCACCGGAGCCATGTGGGATGCGAATCTCGCGCGCGAAATTAAGGAGACACTGCGCTGAATTCCGTTTTTCGCGAACATGCTACATGCCTTATGGCAAACTAAGCAGCAGTGTTTTTTGAGCTTGATCCAAAAGGGAATCGAAAGAGGTTGAGCGTGTCTGACAATAAGAACGACATTCTGCACGTCGAAGGCGGCAAGCCGCTGAACGGCACCATCAAGGTGCGCGGCGCGAAGAACTTCGTAAGCAAGGCCATGGTCGCCGCATTGCTGGCCCCGGGCACATCCGTGCTGAAGAACGTTCCGGAAATCCGCGACGTGCACGTGGTGTCCGACCTGCTGCGCCTGCACGGCGTGGACGTGACCGTGGACGGCGCGAACGGCGTGGTGACGATCGTCCGTTCGACGTCGGGAATCACTTCGCCGTCGACTTCCGTCCAAAAGAAGAGCTGTATGTGGTCCGTGCGACGGTCGGTTTGATATTCGAAGGCCAGTACGTTGAGGTCGGCGGGGACGTTTCCGTCGAAGGGAACGGTGCAGAAATAGGGATCTTCTCCGGTAGTATGGATGCGGTAGACACCCGTCGTCTCTTCTTCGATTTCGATGTCGTTCTGTACGCGGGGATCCATGTTCGGCACGAGCGTCAGCGGGGCGAGAGGCTCGGGGGCGGGCGGCGTGTAGACATCGGGGTCTTCGTTTTCGCAGGCACTCCCCGCGAAGAGCAGCAGTGCGGCGGCGAGCGTGTGCAGCGCGCCGTGCAGCAGGCGTCCGGAGCAGCCGGTTCCGGACGGGAATCGGAAATTCGTTTTCATGTTTTTCTGAAAATTTGGAAGTGACGAAGCCGTCGGCAGGCGACGTTCGTATTTTTCAATTTTTTAAGTAAAACAAGGCGCATGCCGGTTTACTGCATGGCCGGAACGGAAAAATTGCGCTTCGGAACGCCGCGTCCGGTGCGCGGGAGGCCGTTCGCCCCTCTCTCCGGTTGCGTGCGCCGGATGCGGTAACTTTGCCTGATGCAAAGTTGTAGGTTATGAGTCGTTATTTCGAAATGCTGATGGAGGACGTTCGCTTCCGCGAGGGGTTGAAGTCGTGCATGAACTGCGGGATCTGTACGGGAGTCTGCCCTGCGGCCGAGTTCTACGACTACGATCCGCGCCAGATCGTGGCGATCGTCCATACGCGCGACGAGGAGCAGATCGAGCGTCTGTTGAAGGGCGACACGATCTGGTTCTGCGGCGAGTGCATGTCGTGCCGTCCGCGCTGTCCGCGCGGCAATACGCCGGGATATGTCATTCAGGCGCTGCGTACGCTGTCCCAAAAGCTGGGCTTTTTCGTCGAGAGCGAGAAGGGGCGCCAGCAACTCGCGCTCAAACGCACGATCGGCGAGAATATCCTGCGCACGGGGTATTGCGTGACGCCCAAGCTCGTCGCTCCCGACCTGCATCCCGAACAGGGGCCGGTCTGGAGTTGGGTCTACCGCAACGACCGCGAAATCTACTGCCAGTTCAACCCCACCTACGACCGTCCGGGGCCGGGCGCCGTGCGCCGAATCGACGACGCCACGCTCGGCGAGCTGCACCGCATCTTCGACGAAACGGGCGGTACGGCCTTCTTCGAGAACATCGAACGCTGTTCCGAGCGCAAGTCGCGCGAGTTGGGATACGACGGTGCCGACGAGCGTTATTTCATGGATGTATACACCCGCAATTCACAGAACGAGGATGAATAGAAATTGGCAAGACTACCAGAAGGAGATCGCCGACGACCGCTATTACTACGTGCGCAGCTGCATCCGGCAGAACTTTTTCCCGGGCAGCGAGAA
>OGDY01001602.1_pt1 | contig 24545 bp, 22 predicted proteins | sample 1570341 | NCBI WGS metagenome assembly OGDY01 (sample SAMEA2581972, study PRJEB24529) | metagenome | biome: Human gut stool | place: China | collected 2011 | reverse complement strand
ATTCCTTACTGGCTGTAAGGGGTATTAACCATAAATATATTGTAGTAGAAAGAGGAATCAAATCATGCGTGAGAATTTAAAGGATAAAAAAAGAATTGTATTTAAAGTGGGTTCTTCCACATTGACGCATAAAGAGACAGGAGCACTTGACCTTGTCAAGATGGAGAAATTTGTGCGGATTCTTACCGATTTACATAATCAGGGCAAAGAAATTGTTGTCGTTTCTTCCGGTGCAATTTTGGTAGGAAGAAAGGCACTTGGCAATATGGAAAGACCGACAGAGCGTTCGGTGAAACAGGCCTGTGCAGCGGTTGGACAGTGCCGCCTGATGACAGTGTATCAAAAACTTTTTTCGGAATACAATCAAAATACCGCACAGATTTTGATGACTAAAATTACGATTGCCAATGATATCAGCAGACACAATGCGCAGAATACATTCCGTGAATTATTAAACTTAGGAGTCATTCCGATTGTGAATGAAAATGATACCGTGGCAACCGATGAGATTGATTTAAGTTTTAGTGATAACGATTTTTTGTCTGCGATTGTGGCGGCAATTATTGGCGCAGATTTGCTTGTTTTATTAAGTGATATTGACGGACTGTATACCGATGACCCGAATAAAAATAAGGATGCCAAATTGATTCCTTATGTAGAGCGGATTACGGATGAAATGTTAGGCATGGCAAAAGGACCTTCCACCGATATGGGAACCGGCGGTATGAGTTCTAAAGTCGGAGCGGCAGGTATTGCAAATGACGCCGGAGCGGATATGGTGATTATCAATGGCGATGACATGGAACACATCAATCAGCTCCTTGCCGGTGAGGAAATTGGTACATTATTTAAGGCTCATAAGACAACACATTTTCATTTGAAAAATTATTTAGACCGATAGAAAATAGGAGAGACAGAATGAATCAGGAAAAGATTAACCGTATCAATGAATTGTATAAAAAGCAGAAAGCAGGGACAATTACGCCGGAGGAAAAAGACGAGCAGTCCCTTCTTCGAGCAGAGTATCTTGCTGCAATTCGCAATAATCTGCGAAATACATTAGAGCATACCTCGATTCAGGAGCCCGATGGCACCATTCGTAAATTGAGAAAAAAGGAAACACATTGATGACAAAAAAAGAAATGCGAAAAAAGATGCTTTCTCTGCGGGATTCTTTATCGGAGAAGGAGCGCATGGAAAAAAGCAGAGAGATTGCAAAACGACTATTTACATTGGAAGAATTTCAAAAAGCAGAGGTGGTTTTGTCATATCAATCATTCCGCTCAGAAGTGGAAACGACGGAAATGAATCAGAAAATTCGTGAGAGCGGCAAATCTCTTTATCTGCCAAAAACGTATGCGGACAGAAAAGAGATGGCGTTTTACCGGGTATATTCGGATGCGGATTTAATACCGGGCTATCAGGGGATTTTAGAGCCGCAGGAAAAAGAGCCTTTTACAGAAAAACTTGCGTCATTGAAACCGGAGAAAGTTCTGATGTTGATGCCGGGGGCTGCCTTTGATGATAAGGGAAACCGCATTGGCTATGGAGGCGGTTATTATGACCGCTTTTTATCGCAGATGGGGAGATATATTGGAAACCGTTTTATGCTGGCATTTGAAATGCAGTGGGTGAAAGAAGTTGAAGCAGAAGCATGTGATATTCGGGTAAACCGGATTTTGACAGACAGGAGGTAAATCATGGAATCAGCTGAAAAGATGTTAAAAGAGCTTGGAGTGCGGGCAAAAAAAGCGTCCCGTGAGTTAAATAGACTTGGTGTAAAGAGAAAAAATGAGGGGCTCGAAGCGGTAGCGAAAGCACTTATTTTACATCAGGATAAAATCCTTGCTGCAAACGAGAAAGATGTGAAAAAGGCAAAAGAGAATCAGATGAAGGAATCGTTAGTGGACAGACTTTCTTTGACAGAAGAGAGAATCGAGGCAATGGCAGAGGGACTTACCCAGATTGTGGCACTCGAAGACCCGGTTGGCGAGGTGTCGGAGATGAAGACATCACCGCTTGGTATGCAGATTGGACAAAAGAGGGTGCCTCTTGGTGTGATTGGTATTATTTATGAATCCAGACCAAATGTAACAGCGGATGCGTTTGGGCTTTGTTTTAAAACAGGAAATGCTGTCATTCTGCGGGGAGGAAGTGATGCCCTAAATTCAAATCTTGCGATTACAAAAGTGATTGCAGAGGCACTTTCTGCGTGTAATTTGCCGGCAGACAGTATTCAACTTTTGACGGATACTTCCCATGAGACAGCAGAGAAGTTTATGCGTCTGAATGAGTACATTGATGTGCTGATTCCAAGAGGCGGTGCAGGACTTATTAAGACGGTTGTGGAAAAAAGTACCGTACCGGTCATTGAAACCGGAACCGGAAATTGTCATGTGTATGTCGATGAGAGTGCAGACATTGATATGGCAGTAAATATTATTGAAAATGCAAAGACGCAGCGTTATGGTGTGTGTAATGCCTGTGAATCGCTGGTTATACATAAAAAAATTGCAAAGGACGTATTGCCAAAAATTGCTGACCGTTTAGCAGAACATGGTGTGGAAATGCGTGGTGATGAATACTCGATGCAGTGTGATCGTAGAATTATTAAAGCGTCAGAAGAAGATTATGGAACCGAATATCTGGATGCCATTATTTCCATCAAAACGGTAGGTTCCCTGGGGGAAGCGATTGAGCACATCAATCACTATAATACCGGACATTCGGAAGCAATTGTCACATCCGACTATCACAATGCGATGACATTTTTGAATGATGTAGACGCAGCGGCGGTTTATGTCAATGCCTCGACAAGATTTACCGATGGTTTTGAGTTTGGCTTTGGTGCGGAAATCGGAATCAGCACCCAGAAACTCCATGCGAGGGGACCAATGGGGCTTAAGGCACTGACAACGACTAAATATATTATTTTAGGAGATGGACAAATCAGGCAGTAAAAAAATGAGTTTTTGAGGTGACGTATGAAGATGAGAGGAAATGGCTTGCGGTTAATTCGTGTGTTTTTTCGACTTGTTTTTGAAATGATACGGAATTATAAGAAGTTGAACAATGACCCGGACCACAATTTCCTAATATGCAAAGAAATTTGTCAAAAGATTGTAGAATCTGCCAAAATTCAATTAGAGATTGTTCAAAAAGAGGCATTTCCAAAATTGGAAAACTTTTTGCTTGTGTCAAACCACCGTTGTTTTTTTGATGTGGTTTTTCTACTGGCAACAATTGAAGATACAATTAGTTTTGTGGCGGCGAAAGAGCTTTGGCATTATCCGATTCTATCCCGTTATTTGGATTCAATTGGGTGTGTGGCACTCGAACGGGGAGCAAAAAAACTGGAAACGATAAAAAGCAATATTGTTTCCATGCATCAGGCACTTGCCAAGGGAAATCTTGTCTTATTTCCGGAAGGAGAATGCAGCTATTACGATGAGCAGATGCACAAGTTCCGAAAGGGCGGTTTTATCGGGCTGGATGCAAAGCAGCCAATCGTTCCGGTTTATATAAAACCGGAACGACTCTCAAGCATTGGAAGATGGATTGTCCCAAAGGGGAGAGTGGCTGTTTTTATCGGCTCGTTCTTTACACCGTCCGAGGTTGAAAAAGGAACCCCGACAGCCGCCAAAATTGCAGATATGGCAAGAGATGAAATTCTTGCACTCAGGCAAATGTCAGAAGGTTGACATTTTGCTACAAAAAAATTATAATTGTGCTATTGAAGACACATTTAGGAGGCTAGTGGCGTGAAATCATATGGATTGAATGAATTAAGAAAAAAATATTTAGAATTCTTTGAAAGTAAAGGACATTTGGCGTTGCCAAGTTTTTCACTTGTGCCGGAAAATGACAAAAGTTTGTTGTTAATTAACGCCGGCATGGCACCGCTGAAACCATATTTTACCGGACAGGAAATTCCTCCGAGAACACGTGTGACAACTTGTCAGAAGTGTATCCGAACCGGAGATATTGAAAATGTAGGAAAAACGGCTAGACATGGTACTTTTTTTGAAATGCTTGGTAACTTCTCCTTTGGTGATTATTTCAAGCATGAGGCAATTGCCTGGTCGTGGGAATTTTTGACGAAAGTTTTGGGGATTCCGGAAGACCGTCTGTATCCGTCTGTATATTTAGAAGATGATGAGGCATTTGATATCTGGAATAAGGAAATTGGGGTGGCAAAAGACCGCATTTTCCGTTTTGGAAAAGAAGATAATTTCTGGGAACATGGTGCCGGTCCTTGTGGTCCTTGTTCTGAGATTTATTACGACCGTGGAGAAAAATACGGCTGTGGAAAGCCCGGTTGTACGGTTGGCTGTGAGTGTGACCGCTACATCGAGATTTGGAATAATGTATTTACTCAGTTTGAAAATGACGGGGAAGGCCACTACACAGAATTGGAAAATAAAAACATTGATACCGGTATGGGATTAGAGCGTCTGGCTACGGTAATGCAGGATGTAGACTCGATTTTTGATGTCGATACCATCAAAGCAATCCGTGATAAGATTTGTGAGTTTGCTGGTGTATCTTATGGAGAGGAATACAAGACAGATGTTTCCATTCGTGTTATTACCGACCATATTCGTTCTGTAACCTTTATGGTTTCTGATGGTATTACGCCATCTAATGAGGGACGCGGCTATGTGCTTCGAAGACTTCTCCGCCGTGCCGCACGTCATGGAAGACTGCTTGGTATTCAGGGCGAGTTTCTTGCTAAATTAAGCGAGACAGTGATGGCAGAGTCTCACACAGGATATCCGGAATTGTTAGACCGTAAAGATTATATTATTAAGTTAATTACCGTGGAAGAACAGAACTTTAATAAGACCATCGATCAGGGACTCGCTATTTTGAATACGATGATGGAAGATTTGCAAAAGAGCGGTGAAAAAGTTCTTTCCGGTGAAAATACATTTAAACTGTATGATACTTATGGTTTCCCAATTGATTTGACGATTGAGATTTTAGAGGAAAAAGGATTTTCTGTTGATGAAGATGGTTTCAAAGAGGCGATGGAGAACCAGCGTCAGACGGCACGTGATGCCAGAGAGACAACCAATTACATGGGAAAAGATGTTACGATTTATCAGTCCATTGATGCTTCTGTCGAAAGTAAATTTGTCGGCTATGACCGTTTGACACATGAATCGAAGGTTACAGTTTTGACAACCAAAGATGCCATTGTTGATGAGCTCAAAGAAGGCGAAGAGGGAACGATTCTTGTAGAAGAGACCCCGATGTATGCAACGATGGGTGGTCAGGTAGCGGATGCCGGTGTGATTGAAGGAGCAGATGGTACATTTGTCGTTGAAGATGTCATCAAACTTCAGGGAACGAAGATTGGACATGTTGGACGTGTGACAAAAGGTGTTATTAAAAAAGGTGAAACCGTAAAACTTACGGTGGATGAAGAACAGAGAAATCTGACAGCAAATAACCACAGTGCGACTCATTTGATGCAGCAGGCACTGCGTGAGGTGCTCGGCAGTCATGTAGAGCAGAAAGGTTCATTAGTGGACAAGGATAAACTTCGTTTTGACTTTACGCATTTCTCGCCAATGACGGAGGAGGAAATTGCAAAAGTAGAAGAAATTGTAAATCGTGAAATTGCGGCAGGACTTGATGTTGTGACAAATGAAATGTCAATAGAAGATGCGAAGAAGACCGGTGCTATGGCTCTGTTTGGTGAAAAATATGGCGAGGTTGTCCGCGTTGTTCAGATGGGAACATTTAGTTCTGAACTTTGTGGTGGTACTCATGTAAGTAACACCAGAAATATTTCTGCTTTCAAGATTATTTCAGAAAGCGGTGTTGCAGCAGGTGTACGTCGAATTGAAGCACTGACAGGAAAAGCTCTTTTTGAGTATTACAATACGATGGAGAGTGAACTGCAAAAGGCGGCAAAACTTTTGAAAGCAGTGCCGTTAGAGGTAAGTGAAAAAATTGTTTCATTGCAGGATGAAGTAAAACAACTTCAGAAAGAAAATGATAAATTAAAAGCAAAACTTGCGAAAGAAGCTGCAGGAGACTTGTTGTCCGAGGCCAAAGAAGTGGATGGAATCCATATTCTGACAAAGCAGCTTACGGATGTTGATATGAACGGCATGCGTGATTTGGGCGATGAGGCAAAACAGAAGCTTGGTGAGGCATTTATTGTATTTGCAAGCCAGGTTGGGGAAAAAGTGAATTTAATTGCCATGGCAACTGATGGTGCGATGAAAAAGGGCGCCCATGCTGGCAATTTAATTAAAGAAGTTGCATCCATTGTAGGCGGTGGCGGTGGTGGCCGTCCGAACATGGCGCAGGCTGGTGGAAAGTTACCGGAAAAGATTCCGGAAGCGCTCGCGTGTGCAAAAACTGTAATGGAAAAACAGATTATTAAATAATATGGAGGAATTGAGCATGGAAAAGGCAAGCAGAAAAAAGGTAGGTTTCTTTAGCAAAATTGGTTTTAAAATGGTACTAATTATTGCTTTGGCAGGAGCAGTAATTTCAGCTGTTACAATGTTAATGATTGTTCCACGCAGTACCAAACAGATTGAAATTTTGACAAAGAATGAGATGACAAATTTGGCACAAGCGTATTCAACAGATTTAAATGACAAGTTGATGGAAAAACGTGTCTTATCTTATGATGGTTATGCTAATATTTTAAGAAATGTTAAAATTTCCGGGTTAGATACTTCTTATGCGTATCTGGTTGATAAAGAAGGCATTATGCGTTTTCACCCAACGGAATCAAAGGTTGGTAAGTCAGTAGAAAATGCTGTTGTAAAAGACGCAGTAAGCCGCATGAAAAAGGGGGAGAAAGTCACAAACGATTTTGTGATGTATGAATTTAAGGGCGAAACGAAATATGCTGCATATCATGTACTTAATGACAAAAGTATTTTGGTTATCACAGCAGACAAGGGAGATGTGATGTCAGTTGCAAATTCCATGTGGGTACGTGGAATTTCAGTTGCTGGCATTGGAATTATCTTAAGTGTTTTAGTTGGTTTATTTGCAGTTGTTTTGATTGTTCGTCCGCTGGTAAGGCTTACGGATGTTATTGATGAGACGGCTAGACTGGATTTTACAAATGATGATAAAGTGAAGAAGATTGCACTTCGCCGTGATGAAGTTGGTTTGATGGGTAAATCCGTGGCTGATATGAGAGAAAGTCTTCGACAGAGTATTGTGAATTTGAAGGATTCCAGTCAGAAGATTTGCGAAGAAGTAAGTAAAGTAAATGATGTCAGTGAACAGATTCGTGAGCAGTGTATGGATAACTCTGCAACTACGGAGCAGTTAGCAGCCGGCATGCAGGAAACTTCTGCAACGACGGGAACAATTACACAGAACATCGGAGACATGCGACAAGGTGCATCCGATATCGCAAAGCTTTCCAAAGATGGTGTGAGACTTTCCGATGAGATTTCGGAGAGAGCAACCGCACTTGGTGAGTCTGCAAATTCAGCGATGGATCGTGCCGGTTCTATGTACGATACAATTAAGACACAGGTAGAAAAAGCAGTAAGCGCTGCTGATTGTGTAAAACAGATTAATGAGATGACGGAGTCCATTATGCAGATTTCTTCTCAGACAAGCCTTTTGGCATTGAATGCGTCTATTGAAGCTGCTCGTGCCGGTGAGGCAGGAAAAGGATTTGCTGTCGTTGCTTCGGAAATCAGTAAACTTGCGAACGAAACATCGGATTCGGTAACAAGTATTAATGAGATTGTACTTGAAGTAAACTCTTCTGTGGATGAAATGGTTCAGAGTATGGAGGGAACAACGAAGTTCTTAGACGAAGTGGTATTAAAAGATTATGACCAGTTCAGAGCTATCAGCAACCAGTATAATAATGATGCAGATGTTGTAAAGACAAGCATGGAAAATGTAGAGCATGCTATTCTTTCACTTACCGATTCGATTGGTGTGATTGCTGACGCAATTACCGGTATTAACACAACGATTGACGAAGCAACCGTTGGTGTGACAGATATTGCAGAAAAGACCGGAAGTGTCGTAACTGAGGCAGCACAGAATGCAGAACTTGTTGATACCTGTATGGATTCTGTAGAGCAGCTTGAGAAGATTGCTGATAAGTTTACTTTGTAAAATAACAAAAAGCGGTTAGTCATTAACTAAATAAAACAACAAAAAAGAGGGTTCCTTTGTGAGAGACGGGATAACGCTTTGCGTTATAGTCTCCACAAAGGAACCCTCTTTTTCGTTGTTTTATGCTTAGTTCGTATGAAACAGCTTTTGTTTGTTTACAGAGTAAACTTGCCATTATGCGATACCCTCAAGTTTCTGTTTGTAAGAATGTATTCGATGCTAATCTATTTGGTTCCCGGTAATTTAGAAAAAAACTTTGTGACTCGTGGATTTTGAGTACGTCAGTAGGTGGCACTGGTAGTTTCAGTGCCCCTACTGTTACGCACTCAACGAGCGAAAGCGCCCACGAGACGCAAAGTCTTTTCAAAATTACCGGCCCCCAAAAAGATTAATCATCGATTACTTCTACGCCATATATGCATCTTCTCAGCTTCTTTAATCAATTCATCACGGAAATCCGGATGAGCGATGCCGATTAATGCTTCAGCTCTCTGCCAGCCGGAGAGTCCTTTTAAGTTTACCATACCGTATTCGGTTACGACATACATTGTGTTTGCACGGGTATCGGTAACGATGGAACCGTTTGCTAAAGTTGGGCGGATACGGGACTGTACTTCGCCCTGCTTATTTTTAAAGGTAGAAGAGAGACAGATAAAGCTCTTTCCGCCTTTTGATTTATAAGCACCTAATACGAAATCAAGCTGGCCACCTGCTCCACTGATATTTTTTATGCCGGCGGATTCAGCATTAACCTGTCCAAACAAATCAATGTCAACAGCATTGTTAATTGAAATGAAGTTATCATGTGCGGAAATGACATCAATTTCATTGGCATAATCGACAGGAACACTCATACATTCCGGATTGTTATCCAAATAGTCATACAATTTCTTTGTGCCGGCAGCAAAAGCGTATACCTGACGGCCTTTGTTTAAGTTTTTCTTAGAACCATTGATTTTTCCGGCTTTTGCAATGTCAACAAAAGCATCGACATACATTTCGGTGTGAACACCAAGATCTTTTAAATCGGATTCAGCAATCAGTGAGCCGACAGCGTTTGGCATACCGCCGATTCCAAGCTGAAGGCAGGCACCGTCTGGAATCTGAGCAACGATCTGTCTTGCTACTGCGTGGTCAACTTCTGTTGCTGCAGCACCGCCGCCCATTTCTGCGATTGGTGAGTTTGAGCCTTCAATAATCATATCTACTTTAGAAATATGAATTCCATTTTCAAATCCGCCAAGACAGCGTGGCATGTTTTTGTTTACCTCAACAATAATGGTTTTCGCACGCTCGCAGGCAGCTCCCAAATGGGAAGCACTTGGTCCAAAGTTAAAGTATCCGTGTTTATCCATCGGTGCTACCTGCATAACAGCAATGTCTACAGGATTTTCCAAATCACGGTAATAACGTGGCAGTTCCGAATAGCGGATTGGAGAGTAGAAAGAAAATCCTTTCGCAACAGCTTTTCGTTCGATTCCGCTCATGTGCCAGGAGTTCCATGTCATGTGTGCAGCCGGATCTTCAATTTTGAAAATCTCCGGTTCCCACATCAGGATACCGCCACGAAAGTTCACATCGTGAAGCTCCGGCAGACGTTTGGCAAGTTCTTTGTCAAAATCCACAGGTGTTGTTACAGTCCAGCCGTAATCCACCCAGTTTCCTGACTTTACCACTTTGGCTGCCTCTTTGGCAGTCACAAGTTTACTCTTATATAATTCGTTCATATCTGGTAAAACCTCCATTCTGGTAACTATATTTGCAATACGTTTATTTTAGCATTATCGCATGGTGCGGTCAAGTAGCCAGTCGGTTCACAAAATGTTCATGGAAAAAGTTTGTTAAATTGTTGACAATATCGTTTTCGTTTGTTATTATGAGTAAGGATTGAATCATAAAAAGTGGTAAATTGTAGTTTGATTTACAGATAGGAAAAAGATATGATAAAAGCAATATATCCGGGTAGTTTTGATCCCGTTACATATGGGCACTTAGATGTTATTAAGAGAGCATCCAAAGTAGTGGATGAATTGATTATCGGAGTGCTTGTAAATCAGGAAAAAACGCCTTTATTTACAAGGGAAGAGCGTGTGGAACTGTTAAAGCAGACCACGAAAGAATTTCCAAATGTGAGGGTTTTAACATTTACCGGATTGACAATTGATTTTGCCAAACAAAATGATGCAAAGCTGATTATCCGCGGTCTCCGTGCCGTAACGGATTTTGAATCCGAGATGCAGATTGCACAGACTAATCACAGCATTGAGCCAGAGATTGATACGATGTTTTTTACTACGAGTCTTGAGTATGCTTTCCTAAGTTCCACCATTGCGAAAGAAGTTGCATTTTATGGCTCGGATGTATCGAAACTGGTGCCGGAAGTTGTTCAGAAGGCATTTAGAGAAAAGTATGATCAGAAACTGCCAAAGCAGTGATGATAAATTAAGTAGTATTAAAAAAATTTTTATAAGGAGGATATATTCATGTCTAAGAAAGTTGTATTAGCAGGTGCTTGCCGTACGGCAATTGGTAAAATGGGTGGTGCATTAAGCACAACTCCAGCACCAAAATTAGGTTCTATCGTTATTGAGGAGGCTCTTAAGAGAGCAGGCGTGCCAAAGGATGCCGTTGACCATGTTTACATGGGATGTGTAATCCAGGCAGGTCTTGGTCAGAACGTAGCTCGTCAGGCATCCATCGGTGCTGGTCTTCCAATCGAGACAACAGCAGTTACTGTAAACGTTGTTTGTGGTTCAGGTTTGAACTGTGTAAATATGGCAGCTCAGATGATTCAGACAGGAGATGCTGATATTGTTGTTGCCGGTGGTATGGAGAACATGTCCATGGCTCCTTACGCAGCTATGAATGCTCGTTTTGGTTACCGTATGAACAATGGTAAATTTGTGGATACCATGGTAAACGATGCATTGTGGGATGCTTTCAATCAGTATCACATGATGATTACTGCTGAGAACGTAGCAGAGCAGTACGGAATTACTCGCGAAGAGTTGGATGAGTTTTCTGCAAACAGCCAGCAGAAATGTGAAGCTGCTATTGCTGCAGGTAAATTCAAAGATGAGATTGTTCCTGTTGAAATCAAGTCTAAAAAGAAAACAATCGTATTTGATACCGATGAGGGACCACGTCCTGGTACAACAGCTGAGAGCCTTAGCGGTCTTAGATGCTGCTCCGGTAAAGAAGGTGGCGTGGTAACAGCTGGTAACGCTTCCGGTATTAATGATGGTGCAGCTGCGATTGTAGTAATGAGCGAAGAAAAAGCAAAAGAGCTTGGTGTAACACCAATGGCAACATTTGTAGCCGGTGCTCTTGGCGGTGTGGATCCAAAAATCATGGGTATTGGACCGGTCGCTTCTACAAAGAAGGTTCTTGCTAAAACAGGCATGAGCATTGATGACTTTGATTTGATTGAGGCAAACGAGGCATTTGCAGCACAGTCTGTAGCAGTAGGCCGTGACCTTGGATTTGACCTTAGCAAATTGAATGTAAACGGTGGTGCAATTGCACTTGGACATCCGGTTGGAGCAAGTGGATGCCGTATCCTTGTTACATTGCTTCATGAGATGCAGAAACGCGATGCAAAGAAAGGTCTTGCAACACTTTGTATCGGTGGTGGAATGGGATGTTCCACAATTGTTGAGAGAGACTAATTTTGCTTTTAGGACGAGCCGGTATTCTATCGGTTCGTTCCTATGATGTAAAAAAGAAATTTTAAATGGAGGATACTTTCAATGGAATTTGTAACATATGAAGTAGAAGGTGCAGTTGGTATTATTACTATCAACCGCCCAAAAGCACTGAATGCATTAAATAGTGCCGTTTTGGATGAATTGAATCAGACTTTGGATGCAGTTGACCAGAACGAAATCCGCTGCCTGATTTTGACAGGTGCCGGAGAGAAATCTTTTGTTGCCGGTGCAGACATCGGAGAGATGAGCACATTGACAAAAGCAGAAGGCGAAGCCTTTGGTAAAAAGGGAAATGATGTATTCCGTAAGTTAGAGACATTCCCGATTCCTGTAATTGCTGCAGTAAACGGATTTGCTCTTGGTGGCGGATGCGAGATTTCCATGAGCTGTGATATCCGTATCTGCTCTGACAATGCCGTATTTGGCCAGCCGGAAGCAGGTCTTGGTATTACTCCTGGATTTGGCGGTACACAGAGACTTGCTCGTTTAGTAAGCCCTGGTATGGCAAAACAGATGATTTATACAGCAAGAAATATTAAAGCAGACGAAGCTTACCGCATTGGTCTTGTAAATGCTGTATATCCACAGGAAGAACTGATGGATGCAGCAAAGAAGATGGCATCCGGTATTGCTAAGAATGCACCGATTGCTGTCCGCAACTGCAAAAAGGCAATTAACGAAGGTCTTCAGGTAAATATGGATGAGGCAATTGTAATCGAAGAGAAATTGTTCGGTGACTGCTTCGAGACAGAAGACCAGAAAGCCGGAATGGGTAACTTCTTAGAGAAAGATAAAGAGAAAAAATTAAAAGTGGTACCATTCAAAAACTGTTAATTCGTGACGACATCCCGTCTGGGATTTGAATCAAATACAATGGAGGTAAATACAATGAAAGTTGGTATTATTGGAGCTGGAACAATGGGTTCCGGAATTGCGCAGGCATTTGCGCAGACAGAAGGTTATGAAGTATATTTGTGTGACATCAATGAAGAGTTTGCTGCAAACGGTAAAAACAAGATTGCAAAAGGTCTTCAGAGACTGGTTACAAAAGGAAAGAAAACACAGGAAGATGTTGATGCAATCTTAGCTAAGATTACAACTGGCGTAAAAGACATTTGTACTGATTGTGATTTGATTGTTGAGGCAGCTTTGGAAGTTATGGATGTTAAAAAACAGACATTCAAAGAACTGCAGGATATCGTAAAGAAAGAAGACTGCATTTTCGCTACGAATACTTCTTCTTTGTCAATTACAGAAATCGGTGCAGGCATTTCTCATCCGGTTATCGGAATGCACTTCTTTAACCCGGCTCCTGTTATGAAGCTTGTTGAAGTTATCCGCGGCGAGAACACAACAGATGAAGTAAACGATAAAGTAGTTGCTATTGCAAAAGAAATTGGTAAAACACCGGTTGAGGTAAAAGAAGCTGCCGGATTTGTTGTAAACCGTATCTTGATTCCTATGATTAACGAAGCAGTTGGCATCCTTGCTGATGGTGTTGCTTCTGCTGAGGGTATCGATGCTGCTATGCAGCTTGGTGCAAACCACCCAATGGGACCTCTTGCACTTGGTGATTTGGTTGGTCTTGATATCTGCCTTGCTATTATGGAAGTTCTTCAGGCAGAGACTGGTGACCCGAAATACCGTCCACATCCATTGCTTCGTAAAATGGTACGTGCCGGCAAACTCGGACGTAAAACTGGTGTTGGATTCTTTGATTATTCCAAATAATATTATAGAAAGGAGTTCATGTTATCATGGATTTTAAATTAGACAAACAGCATGAAATGGCGAGACAGTTGTTCAAAGATTTTGCTGAGAACGAAGTAAAGCCACTTGCGCAGGAAACCGATGAAACAGAAGTATTCCCTCGTGAGACTGTTGACAAAATGATGAAACTTGGTTTCATGGGAATTGCGATTCCTAAAGAGTACGGCGGACAGGGCTGTGACCCATTGATGTACACAATGTGCGTTGAGGAGTTAGCTAAAGTTTGTGGTACAACAAGCGTTATTGTATCCGCTCATTCTTCTCTTGGTGCTGACCCAATTATGATGTACGGTACAGAAGAGCAGAAAAAGAAATATCTTGTACCACTTGCAAGTGGTGAGAAATTAGGCGCTTTCGGTTTGACTGAGCCGGGTGCAGGTACGGATGCACAGGGACAGCAGACAAAGGCTGTTTTAGATGGTGACGAATGGGTACTCAATGGTTCTAAATGCTTCATCACAAATGGTAAAGAAGCAGATATTTATATTATCATTGCTGTAACCGGTATCATCGAAAAACGTGGTAGAAAAGTAAAAGAAATTTCTGCTTTCATCGTTGAGAAAGATACTCCTGGATTTACTTTTGGTACAAAGGAGAAGAAGATGGGTATCCGTGGTTCATCCACATACGAGTTAATCTTCGAGGACTGCCGTATTCCAAAAGAAAATCTTCTTGGTGCACAGGGCAAAGGTTTCGGAATTGCCATGCATACACTGGATGGTGGACGTATTGGTATCGCTGCTCAGGCACTTGGTCTGGCAGAAGGTGCTTTGCAGGCAACAATCGATTATGTAAAAGAAAGAAAACAGTTCGGTCGTTCGATTGCACAGTTCCAGAATACACAGTTCCAGCTTGCTGATATGGCAACAAAAGTGGAAGCTGCTAAGATGCTTGTGTATCGTGCAGCAATGGCAAAAGCTACGCAGAAAGTTTACAGCGTAGAAGCTGCTATGGCAAAATTGTACGCAGCAGAAGTTGCTATGGAAGTAACAACAAAAGCAGTTCAGTTACACGGTGGTTATGGCTACATCAGAGAATATGACGTTGAGCGTATGATGCGTGATGCAAAAATCACAGAAATCTACGAAGGAACTTCAGAAGTTCAGCGTATGGTTATCTCTGGCAGCTTATTGAAATAGGAGGTGCTCTCGTGAAAATAGTAGTATGTATTAAACAGGTGCCGGATACTAAGGGCGGTGTTGTATTTAACCCGGACGGTACATTGAATAGAGGTGCGATGCTTACCATCATGAACCCGGATGATAAAGCCGGTTTGGAAGCAGCACTGAGAATTAAAGAAGAAACAGGTGCAGAAGTTACTGTTCTTACCATGGGACTTCCAAAAGCAGAAGAAGTTCTTCGTGAGGCAATGGCAATGGGCGCTGACAATGGTATCCTTGTAACAGACCGTGTACTCGGTGGTGCTGATACTTGGGCTACTTCTACAACAATTGCCGGTGCACTTCGTAACATTGATTACGATTTGATTATCACAGGCCGTCAGGCTATCGATGGTGATACTGCACAGGTTGGTCCACAGATTTCCGAGCACTTGGATATTCCGGTTATCTCTTATGCACAGAATATCAAAGTGGAAGGTGACAGCGTAATCGTTGAGCGTCAGTATGAGGACCGCTACCATGTAGTAAAGGCTAAAATGCCTTGCCTGATCACTGCTCTTTCTGAGTTGAATGAGCCACGTTATATGACTCCGGGCGGAATCATGGACGCATTTGACAAAGAGATTACCGTTTGGGGACGTGCAGACCTTAAGGATGTAGATGATTCTAACCTTGGTTTGAAAGGATCTCCAACAAAGATTGCTAGAGCTTCCGATAAGGTTCGTAAAGGTGCCGGCGAAGTCGTTACTCTTGACCCAACAGAAGCTGCTCAGTATATTGTAGATAAGTTTAAAGAGAAACATGTAATCTAATTATTATAAAGGAAAAGTGGTGAAAAAAATGAGTTTAGAAGAATATAAAGGTGTATATGTCTTTGCACAGCAGGTAGACGGAGAAGTAAGCGGAATCGCTTACGAGCTGCTTGGTAAAGCAAAAGATCTGGCAAAAGATTTGAACGCAGAAGTTACCGCTGTTTTGCTTGGTTACGGTGTTAAAGACCTTGCAGATTCTTTGGCTGAGTATGGTGCAGACAAAGTAATCGTAGTGGATGACAAAGAACTTGAAGTATATCGTACAGAGCCATATGCTCATGCACTTGCTTCTGTAATCAATGAGTACAAACCTGAAATTATGTTGGTTGGTGCAACAGCAATCGGCCGTGACTTAGGTCCTCGTGTATCGGCACGTGTAGCAACTGGTCTGACTGCTGACTGTACAGTACTTGAGATTGGTGATTTCACCGATAACATGACAAAGGAGACCATTCCAAATCAGCTTCTTATGACACGTCCTGCGTTTGGTGGTAATACAATCGCTACGATTGCATGTCCATACAACCGTCCACAGATGGCTACCGTTCGTGCCGGTGTTATGCAGAAGATTGACCCAATTAAGGGTGCAAAAGCTGAAGTAATCGAGTACAATCCGGGATTCACTCCGGACAATAAATATGTTGAGATTCTTGATGTTGTGAAGTCTGTAGCTGACACAGTAGATATCGCAGATGCTAAGATTTTGGTATCCGGCGGTCGTGGTGTTGGAAGCGAAGAAAACTTCAAACTTCTTCAGGATTTGGCAGATGTACTTGGCGGAACAGTAAGTTGTTCCCGTGCTGTTGTAGAGAATGGCTGGCTTCCGGTTGAGCGTCAGGTAGGACAGACCGGTAAAACCGTTCGTCCTAACGTATACTTCGCAATTGGTATTTCCGGTGCTATTCAGCACGTTGCAGGTATGGAAGAATCTGACATTATCGTTGCTATTAACAAAGATGAGACAGCTCCAATCTTTGATGTAGCTGACTATGGTTTGGTAGGCGATTTGAATAAGATTGTTCCTCAGTTGACAGAAATGCTGAAAGCAGAATTGGCTGAGAAAAACTAATTTTCAGGCGAGAAATCATTTGATAAAAAAGAAAACAATAAATTACAGTTTGTGGTTTATTGTTTTCTTTTTATTTGAGGGTGTTTAGATGATGAAGAAAAAAGTATATCAAAAACACTATGCGTTTATTGTAGAAAACACGGAAGATGAATTTTGGGAAAAGTGTATGTCTTAGGACAGGATGGTACAAATCAAGTAGATTCGTATTTTTTTGTTGTTTTGTAATGTTCGAGGGGGAGGCTCATAGAGTGTAAAATTGCGTCAAAGGTTTGGATTTTTTTGGATGGGCATACTTTTTTGGCAAAATGAGATGAAACGTATGACCGAAATATGTTGTTGGGGGGAAAATAGAATAATTTTACTGCGTTAAATTTTAGGAAAATGATTTAAGCGGTTGAATGATATAATCGGTATCAGGTACTTTTGTTGCCGATGAAACCACAAACTTCTTTGGGATTATTGTATTTATTTTCTATTTTTATCGGCAACATAACAAGTTCTTCTCTAGGAGTAAGGAGAACTTAGAATTTCGAAAAAGAAGAGGAGGGTTTTCTATGAATAAGAAAACGCGCAAAAAACAAGTAGCTTTATTAACAATGTTAGCAATGGTTATTTGTACAATGTTTTGTACAAACACTGCTAAAGCAGATACTGACTTACCATGGGAAGAATCTGAAATTGCAGAAACCTCTACATGTGTAGTTAATGGTGTAGAACGGAGTTTAATTATTCTTAGTAATAATGACATGTACCTAAAAGTTGGTAATGATAATCCAATATATGTAACCAATAGTCCTAATCACTATAAACTTGATAAATATGGAACTTTATGGCAGATTGATTCCAATAATATTGTCTATTGGAAAAGCTATGATTTTGGTGAAATAGATGAATCATATGGAGTAGTAGCAATAAATGGTAGTGGTAATCTTTTCAGTATGGGAAAAGTTGAATCTCTCATTTTTGATACCAATGGCCAATTTGTAATTGGTTTTAAATTAGCTTCTGGTGATTCTTATTATACTTATACACCTGATGAAATTCAATCTATAGTAGCTAGTGATTTTTCTCATTATCCTGCTCTTAGACCAATTTCTTCATCGGGTACTACTACACCTACACCATCAAACACCCCTACACCAACACCTTCTTCAACCACTCCAGCAGCCACGCCTAATAACACTACTCCTTCTGCTCCAACAGTTAGCCCTGTTGTCACTCCAAAAACCACAAATACTCCTGCTGTTACCCCAAAAACAACCGTAGCACCAAAAGTATCTGTGAAAAAGAAAGCTGGTTATAACTGTCTTTCTCTGGGAAGTAAAATTACTAGTAAGTACAAGCTTACTAAGAGTAAACTCACTTGGAAAGGAAGTAGTAAGAGTAAGAAATACTCTGGAATTAAATCAGCTGCTTTCATAAAGAAGAGTGGTAACCTTGTCTTCTTAACTAAGAAAGGTAAAGCATACACTTTATCTCCTAAGGGAAAGAAAAAGTGTATTGTTAAGAAGAAGGCCAAAAAACTTATCTTAAAAAATAAGTTTGCAGTAAAGGTCCAAGTAGGTAAGAAGTTTATTAATCTAGCTAATAAGTAATGCTTTGACAGCAACACTAGTTTTGACAGGGATTGCGTTGCCAGTAAAAGATATAATGGCTCAGTAAATAAAAGTGGAAAAAGGGCCTCCCTCCATGTGAGACGGGATAACGCAAAGCGTTATAGTCGCACATAGGGGGAGGATTTTTTTTGTTATAGAGAAAGGGGGAAGGGAAAGAAAATAATGACAGGTGTTGTGTTTTATGTTATAATAAGAAAAAAATATATGCAAAAAATTAAAAAAATACTTGTACTGATGGCACAACATAGAAAAGGTATGGTACTGGTATTCTGAGAAAATGGATATAATATTCATTAAAGAAGTGACGAGTATATTTTGAGGGAGGTGTACAATATGGTTACAGCGAGAGATATTAACGATATTCAGGCATTAAAACCAGATGAGCAGGTGTTGGTTCTTAGTTTGGTTAAAAGTTTTGTAAAATCGCCTGAAAATACAAATGAAGATCAAAAACGATTAGCAAGAATGAGACAAAAGTACGTTGAAAAAAATCCGATGACAATGGATGAGATTAATTCAGTTATAGAAGGAGAGTAAGGTATGCAGGTGGTCATAGATACTAACATCATTGTATCTGCACTGTTAAATCCTAAAGGTGCCTGCTATATATTTCTTGATCGAGTTTTTGCCGGAGTATATGATGTGGTTGCATCCTCTGACATAATCAAAGAATATGATGATGTTCTGAGAAGAGAGCAATTTGGTTTTGATGAAGAAGATGTTGATTTCATTATAGAATGGTTTTGGAAAAATTCGCTGATTGTTGAAGTAAATGAGGTTGATTATAGGCCGGATGAAGTAATTGACGAGAAAGATGTTCCGTTTTATATAACAGCAAAGGCAACAAAATCAAGACTTGTTACGGGAAATATAAAACATTATCCGATAGAACAAATGCGTACAATGATATGGGAATTAACCTAGGTATGAATTTATATTGAGAGACTTAATGAAAAGGACAGCGGTTAGGCTGTTCTTTTTTTGCACCAAACAGGCAGGTAGCGCTTTCACGTTAAAAATTAGGAAAAAGATTTAAGAGGTTGAATGATATAATCAGTGTTAGGTGCTTTTGTTGCCGATGCAATTGCAAACTTCTTTTGAATTGTTGTATTTATTTTCTGTTTTTATTGGCAACATAACAAGTTCTTCTCTAGGAGTAAGGAGAACTTAGAATTTCAAAAAAGAAGAGGAGGGTTTTCTATGAATAAGAAAACACAAAAAAAATATGTAGCTTTATTAACACTGTTAGCAATGGTTGTTTGTACAATGTTTTGTACAAATACAGCTAAAGCAGATACTGACTTACCATGGGAAACTTCAGAGGTAAAAAAAGTATCAAAATGCACTATCAATGGTATAGAACGGACTTTAACTCTACTTAAAAAGGGTAACAGTTATATACAAATAGGTGATTCCGATCCTGTTTTAGTAAGTTTTAATATGCCTGAAGTTGGATTTGATCAATACGGAACTGTCTGGGGAGTTTACTATCTTGATGATTCTATATGTTGGTGGAATTATGATTTGTCTCCTAATGATACTACACTTCGTGTTATTGATAGGCCTACCGAAGAAAATCCAAATGCTTATGTTAATGATGTTGAATCATTAGTGTTTGATAAAAATGATCAGTTCGTTGTAGGTTATAAAACTTTTTCAGGTCAAACTTATCCAATATTAACATTGGACGAAATGAAAGAAGTTTTGAAAGACTCATCATCTACACCAACACCTACACCATCAAACACCCCTACACCAACACCTTCTTCAACCACTCCAGCAGCCACGCCTAATAACACTACTCCTTCTGCTCCAACAGTTAGCCCTGTTGTCACTCCAAAAACCACAAATACTCCTGCTGTTACCCCAAAAACAACCGTAGCACCAAAAGTATCTGTGAAAAAGAAAGCTGGTTATAACTGTCTTTCTCTGGGAAGTAAAATTACTAGTAAGTACAAGCTTACTAAGAGTAAACTCACTTGGAAAGGAAGTAGTAAGAGTAAGAAATACTCTGGAATTAAATCAGCTGCCTTCATAAAGAAGAGTGGTAACCTTGTCTTTATGACTAAAAAAGGTAAAGTATACACCTTATCTCCTAAAGGTAAGAAAAAGTGTATTGTTAAAAAGAAGGGTAAAAAACTTATCTTAAAAAATAAGTTTGCAGTAAAAGTTCAAGTAGGTAAGAAGTTTATCAATCTAGCTAATAAGTAATGCTAACCGCTAAATTTTGATAAGCAGATAAAATCGAGAATGATGATAAAAAGGAGGAAGAGTTGTATGAAAAAAAGTGTAAGTATTAATTCGGATGAAAAGGATGAAAGCCGTTTGTTAGATATGGTGGAACGGAAAGAATAAAGTATGGAGGAAAAAATATGGCGAATGAATTAGCAACATCAAAAGACATAACGAATTACCTTAAGCATGTATTTGATTTAGAAAAAATGTTATACCAACAGAATGAGATTTTAGAACATTTACGAGATTCTATTGGTAGTGTGAATTATCAAATGAAGTTGGAACCAGAAATTTATCAAGAAAAAAGACCAAGTGTGGTGGGAGGAATTATAACAGCAATTGCATGTGCTTTTTTTGCAATTTTAGTTTATTTTGGTTATGTTTTTTTGAAATCACCAGAAGGTGGAGCTCCAGGATGGTTTTTAAACATTATGCTTGGAATTATTGGTATATTTGTTTGTTTTGTGGTAGGTGGAATTATTTTGGTTGTGTCTAATGTGGTTCAGACGCAATCATATAATCAGCAGGTGCGTATTACAAATCAGGAAAATATTGAGGAAATTCAGCGTTATAGAAAAAATTTACTGGAAAAGGGAAAGACACTAAACGATGAATATGCTCTTTTGGCAGATGAAAGAAAGAAGACAAAAGCAGTACTTAATAAATTTTATTCCACCAATGTAATATATCCCAAATATCGTTCTTTACCAGCTATAGCATCGTTGTTTGAATATATGCTATCGGAAAGGTGTTATGGGTTGACAGGACATGAGGGGGCATACAATTTATATGAAAATGAACTTCGTTTGGGACATATTATTAGCACATTAGATTCCATTTCGAGTGACATAAAAGAAATAAAACAGAATCAAAGAATGTTGTATGATGTTGTGTCAGAATCTCAAAAAATGACTAAAAGTATGTTTGAGCAGCAAGTTATGAATGGTCAGGTTTTATGTGATATACGAAAAAGCAATCAGATTATGCAGTACAATCAAAGTCAAATTGCGAATCGCATGGAACATATGCACTGGCTGGAAGAACAAAAATATTTGTGGGGATAGTAAAAACAAATTGTATGTAATAAAAGTAGAATTAGAAACTGAAAGGAAGTTGGAAAAATGAAAAAGAAAATAGTTGCTATCGTTTTAGCAATGGTGTTGCTAGTATCACATCAGATAACAAATAAACCGACAACAAGTAAAGCACAGCAGGATGCGGCCAGTTTGGCACAGAATTTGAGTTTTACAGGAACTTGGAGCAGTGATAAGTGGCTTATGTCAGAGGAACAGGAGGACTGGTATAAACTGGTTATTTCATCAGATGGACGTGTTGAGTTAAAAGTGATGTCATATATTGATGGATTTACATATTTTCAGTTGTATACATCTGATTTTTCCGAAGAATTATACAGGGATAATGCATATGATGGAAATATAACACAACCGGATACAGCGGTAGCAAATTATTCATTATCAAAGGGAACCTATTATTTAAAAGTTGATAATGGGTCATATATAGGTAAATATCGTTTAAATGCATCGTTTACCAGTTATGGAGTAAACGATAATAATGCGCACTCTTATGATTCGCCGCAAATGTATACTTTAGGTACTACGATTACGGGCGCAATTACAGCAACAGATGACCAGGATTGGTTTAAGGTAGTGATTCCGAAAAATGCTTACTATGTGTTTTCACTTTCGTCCTATGCAGCTCCGTACACAAATTTTTGGATATATAATAAAGACCTTTCTGAAACAGAAGAAAGTGAATATGTTTATCAGGGAAGTTTATCAAAACCGGCTGTAACAAAGAAAGAATGTGTTTTAGCAAAAGGAACGCATTATATTAAAATATCTGGTGATGAAGGGAAATATATTTTTACGCTGTGTGCTTTGAATCAGTCAAATTGTGAGCATGCATATGAAAATACATGGGTAAATGAAACTTATTTACAGAATGGTTACACACTTCACAAATGCAAAAAGTGTGGTAAGACATATAAAGATGAATATATCAAAAAGAAAACGTTAAACCAGAATTATTTTTGGAGTATTGGTGGTGTGGTTGCAGGCAAGAAAAAGGTAAAACTTGGTTGGTCTACTACATACGACAGTGACGGCTATCAAATTCAGTATGCGCAGAACAAAAAGATGAAAAAAGCGAAAGTAATAAAAGTTAAGAATGGATACCGTTCAACAAAGACAATTAAGAAATTAAAAAAGAAGAAAAGATATTATTTCCGTATTCGTGCTTATAAGAAGGTACAGGGAAAAACAGTATATGCGAAATGGTCGAAAAAGAGAAGTGCAAAGGTAAAATAGAAACTAAAAATATGAGGAGCAAAAAAAATGGAGAGATTATTATTTGAATCAAAAGGTGCGCCGACAAAGGCAGTTGTTATGTCAGGTGTAGGTGGTGGAATACTTGCTGTTTTGGGAATTGTTATTATTGTGATTTCACAGATGAAACATGCAACACATTCGGTGTATAGTGGAGTTTATGGTGGTGCGATGTCATACTCCGGCAGTTATGGAGGCGGATATTTAGTTGGTGAAGGGGCAAGGACGATGCTTATTGTATTTGGTGTCGTTAGTATTTTAGCGGCAATAGCATCTTTGTGTAGTTTGTTTGGAATTGCAAAAACCAGACTTATGGTATATGATTATCATTTAGAAGGAAGTTATTATATACCGATATTAGGTTTAACAATCCGTCGAGATTATTATGTAAAATATCAAGATATTGCTGGAATTACTAGAAATCAAAATGTTTTGATTATTCATATGGTGGGAACCCAGCAAAGAATTGCGGTAAAAAATAATCAGATGGCAGAAACGGCACATCAAATGATTCAGCAATGTATTGATTACATGAAATATTCACAACAAAATCAGGGGACGGTGAATTAAGATGGCAATGAAAAAAACAATGATGGTATTGTTAATGGTTGTTTTATTAGCTGGAATATTGTATCCACAAGGTGTTCATGCTAAATTAAAGAAGGGCATATATTTTAGTGGTTTAACTGGGAAAAGAAAAGACTTATATTCCGATATTAATATTAAGAAACTTTCAATGAAGGCAAATCGCTTAATTGTATATGGTAAGTTTCAGTATTCAAAGTCAATGAAGAATTTTTGGGCAGGTAAAAGAGTTAACCTCAAATACAAAAAAACAGTTTTTCCTTTAAAGAAAAAATGTAAAATGATATCCAGCGGAGGAGAAGGGCGTCCAGATAAATTGACTAAAAAAAGTTTCTTAAAACTGGCAAAACTCTACAATGGATTAGGGTTGAGCATAGTGGTAGATAAAAATGGAAAAGTAACAAAATTAGATATTTCATCATGATATCAATTCTGAAAAAGGAGTTTTATTTTATGAAACAATACAAAAAAATCCTATGTGTATTTATGTTGATTTTTGGCGTGATAGCAGGTCAGTTATATAGTCCTGCGTCAAGTGCAAAAATAAGCAAGAAAAAGCAGCACAAAATGTATCAAAGTCTTATCAAAAAGTATGATACACGTATGAAGAAATTAAGTTCCAAAGTGGAGAATTATACGGAAAAACCACGTACATTTTATGTATTTGCAGATATTGATAAGAATGGTGTGGATGAGTGCATTTTGCGCTATGTTGATGCATCCAAATGCAATACGGCAGACATATATAGTTTTGGTGAAACAACAGCAGTATATTCGATTGTAAAGGGAAAAGTGAAACCGGTTATCAAGATGCCACAATATTTCAATCCATATGAACATGATGATTATTGTGCAATATACAAAAAAAGCAATTATATTGACAGGGGTTTTAGTCATGGCTCTTTGGACCGGATGTTTTACAAGTACAAAAATGGAAAACTTTCTTCAAAAGGTGTCTCATATACATCAACTGTAGATGAGAACAATAAGAGACATACAGAAATTAATGGTGTAAAAGTTAGTTATAAAGTTTATAAGAAAAAATTAAAAGCACTTATTGGCAATAAAAAAGGGTATAAGATGAAACGTTTCTAGATAGGTCTGTACAAGAGGAGGTGACAAACTATAAATAGTCAAGAGGTTTTTGAAAAAAATTATACTTGT
>OGDY01001583.1_pt1 | contig 24761 bp, 15 predicted proteins | sample 1570341 | NCBI WGS metagenome assembly OGDY01 (sample SAMEA2581972, study PRJEB24529) | metagenome | biome: Human gut stool | place: China | collected 2011 | reverse complement strand
GCTTTATGGGCCACTATTCTTTTCTCAGGCTTTGCACTTGAAGTGATAATTCGCCCGTAAAAAATTCAAATGGAATCAAGCGATATCAAAAAGCTGGAAAATATCAGCGGTCTACGTCTTCTTAGGTCTATATGCAGACTTGGTACTCTTTCTGCTGCTGCTGAAGAACAGAAGCTGTCGATATCGGCAGCCAGCCATCAGCTTGCTGTGATGAAGGACTTCTTCAAGGACGAACTGTTCCAGAGGTCAGGCAGAGGATTGATTCCTAACCGCAGGATGGGTGATCTGCTGCCTCGAATTATCCTGGTGCTTGATGGACTGGATGCTTTGAATGAGGAAGAGTCGTTTGACCCAGGAAAGGTCAAACGACAGATGAGAATTCTCTGTTATGGGGTTGGGTACTTCACTTTTATTCTTCCGATCCTTTCCGAATTATTCGCTGAAGCTCCGGGGCTCCATCTCAGCATTAACTTCTATCCGAAGGAAGGGAAGGCGGTTGAGTTTCTTAAAAACGGATTTGCCGATTTCGGATTGAATCCGATTCCGCCAACAGTTCAGGGAATCCGTATCCACCCTCTGACAACACTGAAATATGTGCTTCTTTTGAGCAGCACACACCCGATATACAGGCGGTGGAAAGAGTCAAATCGTTTCCAGCTGAATTGGCTTCTTCCTTATACGCAATTTATTCCGTCCTCAAGCAAAATCGGCTATTACCGATCCTGGCTTCAGCTTGCTGAGAGGGGTATGAGAACGATAGAAAGTCCCTTCTTTCACACGAATTCGTTTTATATCGAAGGTTCAAACGCGGTGGGTTGGATCCCTGAGCCGTCGGGGCGTTATCTGGAGGCAAATTCAGGTGGGCGTCTAGGCGTGATTCCTCTCCCTGGTGAAAAGAAGGGGGAGTTTGTTCCGAAGCTCTTTTGGCATGAAAGGCTGGAGAATGATCCTCTGCATCAATGGGTTAGATCAAAGATCATCTCTCACGCCTCATCTATGGATTTGAGCAAACCTTTGCTTTAATTTGTGCTGTCTGTTTTGGCTCGATAAGAGGCGCCGATGCCGGCGAGCATGATGGCGAAGATGCCGGCAATTTCGGATAGAGACAGATGCTCTTCGTAAAACAAAAGACCGAATAAAGCAGAAATCGCGATGGTGAAATACTCGAAGACGGCAGACAGAAGCATATGCTTCGCCATAAAAGCCATTGTGAAAAACAGCTGCTTCATCAGAGCAAGACACACCAAGATCAGAATCAGCAACGCATAAGGCAAACTGGCGTCATTTGCCCGAAGAACAGAAAAGAGATCATCAAAGTCAATCAGGAACGCGGCGCCGAACGCGCTGATTGTCGAAAAATACATGGCCGTACGCCAAGCGGGCTCCTTCCACTTTCTCATATGGCGGATTTGGAGAATTGCTTGCGAAGCACAGAAACCTCCAAAGAGTGAAACCAGCATCGGAAGGAGATTCTGTTGGTTAAAGTTGTGGATGCAGGGGCTGAGGATCAAAACGATCCCGATGAACCCCAGAAGAATGCTGCCCAGCGATCCCCACGGTAAGTCCTGTCTTCTTTTTAAGGATCCCCAGAAGGCTCCAAGGGCCAGAAAAATCGGTGAAGTATAGAAAAGCGCGGTAGCGTTGGCCAAAGGCTGCCGATTGAGTGACCAAAACCAGCAGCACATAGCTAGAACCCCAAAAAAGGCTCTCAGAATCTGATGACCTGCGCAGGGTGTCGCAAGGGGCCGGCGCCTGAAAATCGCCCAGAGCAGAATGCAGGCGGCGATTGATGATGATCGGATAACAATCAGCTGAATTGGTGTCAGGGTAATCAGGAGACTTCGGGCAGCGATCGAATTAATCGGGGTGATAACCGCAACGGCAAGCATCCAGAACGATCGGTAATCGAAGGAGCTAGATTCCTGAATTGAACTTGACGCGGCCATCCCTAAGTTACTCAGCTCCGTTAACAAATTACGAAAACCGTTAATCGCGGTTCTGGAAGAATGCCGATGTCATTTCATTAGGAAATCAGCTTTCTAATGTGATCCCGCATCAGATTTTTAATCATGAAAAGGGTGACTTTTTCCGGCATCTGTGTGACACAGAGTATTCATTCTGCTACCAGATTTTGAGGAAAACAATAACGTCCAGGATATTTTTAAGGAAAAACGAGCCAGATTTTATTTATGCAACACAATAAATTATCAAAAGCGGATACTTTCCCTAAAAACGGGAGACATGAAAAAGCCCCGGTGTTCTTACAACGTACCGACATGGCCGTTTCTTCACCGGGGCTTTTGGGATGGAAGGCTGGCATGTTGCTGTGAACTTTGCCTTGCAGTCTTCCTGTTACGGGATCTATTTTGCCTGTCCCAAAAATTTTCTGCCTCAGTGAAAATTCTCTTTTTAAAACAAATGATCTGTGGCATACTTTTAACTTCGTTCCCGGGGAAGCGGCCTCGGTTTTTTATGCCTCATTCACGTGTTCCGCCTCCTCTCCGGATCCTATAGCCCCGCTCTTCTGATAAAGCGTTTAACATGACGAAGGAGCAATCAACGGAGGTTTTTATCCTGACTCACGGGTTTACGGTATATCAATGTGTTAGAGTAATTCCCGTGATTCAAAATTCAGCAACTACAGCGGAAGAGGCGAAATATGATCCAGTCTTACGATCTCTACATGCCGACCCACCTGATCTTCGGAAAGGGCCGGATTTCGGAACTGAAGGACGCGGTGGCGGGAGCCGGAAAGAAGGCGCTGATTACGTACGGCGGCGGCTCCGTGAAGCGCTCAGGGCTCTTCACCCGGGTGAAGGAGCTGCTCGAAAGCGCGGGCTGCTCGGTTTCGGAATTCGGGGGGATTGAGCCAAACCCGAAGATCACCTCGGTCCGTGAAGGCGTTAGCCTCTGTAAGGACGAAGGGATCGATTTCGTCGTGGCGGTCGGGGGCGGTTCTGTTTTGGATGCCTCAAAAGCGATCTGCTGCGGCGCGATGTACCCGGGGGATCCGTGGGACCTGGTGCTTGACGCCTCGAAAATCAAAGCCTATCTCCCGCTTTTTGACGTCATTACGCTCGCGGCGACCGGGTCTGAGTATGACCGCGCCGGCGTGATCTCAAACGAAGAGACAAAAGAGAAGCTCACGATCTGGGGGAACTTCCCCGTGACCTCGATCCTCGACCCCGAGTACACGATGACGGTGCCCGCGAACCAGACGGCGGCCGGGATCGCGGACATCATGTCGCACACGTTCGAGCAGTACATCGTGCGGGACGGCAATATGCTCTCTGACGGCTTCTGCGAATCGATGCTCCGCACGGTGACGCACTTCGGCCCGATCGCGGTCAAAGACCCCACAAATTATGAAGCCCGGGCCGAGATTCTGGCCGCGAGCTCGTTCGGCTGCTGCGGGCTTCTGTCGCTCGGCCGTACCCCGTCCCCCTGGCCCTGCCACGGGATGGAGCATGAGCTCTCCGCCTGGTACGACATCACGCATGGCGTCGGGCTCGCGATCCTCACCCCCAACTGGATGCGCTGGTGCCTTGAGACCGATCCCACAACGGTGACCCGCTTCGCGCAGTACGGGGTGAACGTCTGGAAGCTCAATCCCCGCCACGACCCGATGGAGAACGCGAAGGACGCGATTGCGAACACCCGGAAGTTCTTTGACTCGATCGGTATCCCGAATACGCTTGCGGCGCTCGGGATCGATGACACCCACTTCGGCGAAATGGCGGACCACATCCAGGCCCGCTGGGGTGACCTCGGGAAAGCCTTCGTCCCTATGGACCGGGACGCCATCCTCACGGTGCTCCGGATGAGCCTCTGAGAAACAGAATCCTGGGATCCGGTTCAGCCGGATCCCGCTTTCCTCCCTTCATACCATCCCCCGCGGCGCCTCACCTGGTACGCGGGGTTTTCTTTGTCTTTCGGATCAGCCGGCCGGTTTCCTCATTTTTTATGGATTCGTCACCCGTTTGATTGGATTTCGCAGAAATCCGATCAGTTTAGGACGGTGCGTTTTCTTTCCCTTCCTAGAATTTCCTTCATCAGGACGGAGAGCGGTGAGTCACCGGATCACCGTGAGAACCCGCTCTCCTGCGCAGAATGAAAACCAAATAGGAATGGAGTGATCGGATGGAGATTCATCATCCCGCCTCACTCTCTTCTTTGAGAGGAAATGAAAAATGATTCAGTCTTATGATCTTTATCTTCCCACGCATCTTATTTTCGGGAAGGGCCGTGTGACGGAACTCGCGCGTCTCATCAAGGGGTACGGGAGCAAGGTACTGCTCACCTACGGCAGCGGCTCCGTGAAACGGATCGGGCTCTATGACACCGTGCGGGAGATCCTGCATCAGGAAGGCTGCACTGTCTTTGAACTCTCCGGGATCGCCCCAAACCCGAAGATTGAGTCGGTGCGCGAGGGTGTCCGGATCGTAAAGGAAAACGGGATCGACTTTATCGTCGCGATCGGAGGCGGCTCGGTCCTCGACTGCTCCAAAGCAATCGCCTGCGGCGCGGGGTACGATGGCGACACCTGGGATCTCGTGATTCACCGCGACCGGATCGGGAAGAAGCTCCCGGTGTTTGACGTGATGACGATGGCGGCGACGGGCTCTGAGTACGACGGCGCGGGCGTGATCACGAACGACGAAACGAAGGAGAAGCTCTCGGTCGGCGGCTGCTTCCCCGTGGCCTCCATCCTCGACCTCACATACACCATGACCGTCCCCGCGAAGCAGACCGCGGCCGGGGTGTCGGACATCATCTCCCACACGTTTGAACAGTATTTCGTGGCGGAAGGGTCGATGCTCTCTGACGGCATCTGCGAATCGATGCTGAAAACCGTGATGCACTACGGCTCCATCGCGCTCCGGGAGCCGGATAACTTTGAGGCGCGGGGCGAAATCTTCGCGGCGTCGTCGTTCGGCTGCTGCGGGCTTCTCGCGCTCGGCCGCACGAAGTCCGCGTGGCCCTGCCATGGGATCGAGCATGAGCTCTCCGCCTGGTACGACATCACCCACGGTGTCGGTCTCGCAATTATCACGCCGCACTGGATGCGCTATTGCCTTGAACACAACCACGCCGCAGTCGCCCCGAAGTTCGCGCAGTACGGTGTCAACGTTTTGGGTCTCAACCCCGCGGATGGCGTGGACGTGAACGCCGAAAAAGCGATTGAGCAGACCGCGGACTTCTTCCGGTCACTCGGCATCACGCAGACGCTTCGTGATTTCGGGATCGATGACACGCATTTCGGTGAGATGGCGGATCACGTCCTCACCGCGTGGTTTGGGGACTATTCGAAGTCCTTCGCCCCGATTGACCGCGCCGGGATTATTGAGATTCTGACTTCAAGCCTCTAGACAACAAAAAGAATTCTCATCATTCCGTTCATTGCGGCTCATCTTTCTGAACTCGATTCAGACGCCGCATTCTCAGCCCTGAGTGCGCCTTCGGTGCTCCCAGGGCATTTTTTTACTCTCCGGTTCCCGGGGGCCGGACCTCGGTTTTTCTCGCCCGGCTCTCCTCCCCCGTGATCCAAAGAGGCAAGAAGAATAGAGAAATAAGAAACTTTCTCTTTCTATCCTTCGTAAAATCTCAGTCGTGCGGGAACACGGGGTTCCACGCTTTGCCCCTAGAGGGAATCGATGTCCTTCTGGGTTCCCGTGTTCCTTCGGGCGAATTCCCGGTCTGAAGAGGGGAGAAGGAATCGGATTGGCGGGCTTCAGGAGCGCCAGCCGTTTTCTCACTTCCCTTCAGACCTCTATTGGAGACAGTCTCATGATTCAGTCGTATGACCTCTATATGCCGGTTCACCTCGTGTTTGGACGGGGCCGCATCGCCGAGCTTCCGAAGCTGATTGCCGGGTACGGAAAGAAAGTGCTTCTCACGTACGGTGGCGGCTCGGTTAAGCGAATCGGTCTCTATGACAAGGTGAAGGCGCTGCTCGCGGCTGAAGGCTGCACGGTGTTTGAGCTCTCCGGGATTGAGCCGAATCCGAAGATTGAGTCCGTGCGGGCCGGGGTCGAGATCTGCAAGAAAGAGGGGATCGACTTCATCCTCGCGATCGGCGGCGGCTCGACCCTTGACTGCTCCAAGGCGATCGCGCTTGGCGCGAAGTATGACGGTGATCCCTGGGATCTCGTGATTCACCGGGACCGCGTGAAGGGGCACCTCCCGGTGTTTGACGTGCTGACGCTCGCGGCGACGGGGTCAGACTACGATGGCGGCGGCGTGATCACAAACGACGCCACAAATGAAAAGCGCGCGGTCGGGGTCTGCTTCCCGGTCGCGTCGATCCTCGACCCTGAGTACACGTTTACCGTCCCCGCGAGCCAGACCGCTGCGGGGTCCGCGGACATCATCTCGCACACGTTTGAGCAGTACTTTGTGTCCGAGGGCGCGATGCTCTCAGACGGCTTCTGCGAATCGATGCTGCGCACCGTAATGAAGTACGCGCCGATCGCGATCAAGGATCCGACGACCTTTGAGGCCCGCGGTGAATTGCTCGCGGCGAGTTCGTTTGGGTGCTGCCGGCTGCTTGCCGTCGGCCGCGAAGCCGGTGCCTGGCCCTGCCACGGGATTGAGCACGAGCTCTCCGCCTGGTACGACATCACGCATGGCGTTGGTCTTGCGATCATTACGCCCGCCTGGATGCGGTACTGCCTCAAAAACAACCCGGCGGTCGTCGCTCCGAAGTTCGCTCAGTACGGCGTGAATGTCCTGGGTCTCAATCCGGCGGACGGCGCAGCCGTGAATGCCGAAAAAGCGATTGAGAAAACCGCGGAATTCTTCCGTTCGATCGGGATCACGCAGACGCTTAAGGACTTCGGGATCGATGAGACGCATTTCGACGAAATGGCGGATCACGCGATGACCACCTGGTTCGCGGGTCGTCCTCCGTACACCTTCGCGCCGCTCGGCCGCGAGGGAATCCTTGAGATCCTGAAGGCGTCGCTCTAAGAGATCGATTTCCGGGAGGGGATGGATTCGAATCAGCATGTCCGCCCCTCCGGGAGATGAATAGAAGCTCCGTCTCGCGTTATTTTTTTAATCGTTCTACAGTGACGCTGGGTTCAGAGAGGGGACGGAGCCCAACAGTTTTTGTTTTACCGCCGGCTCTTTTCCGTTTGTGGTCTGACGGGACGCGGCCGGTTTTTGAGAGGAATAGTCATGATTCAGTCTTACGATTTGTATCTTCCGACCCATCTCGTTTTCGGGAAGGGCCGTGTTTCGGAACTCGGTAACCTCATTAAAGGGTACGGGAAGAAGGTGCTGCTGACCTACGGGGGCGGCTCCGTCAAGCGTATCGGTCTCTACGACACCGTGAAGAAGATCCTCACGGACGCGGGCTGCGAAATCTTTGAGCTCTCCGGCATTGCCCCGAACCCGAAGATCGAGTCGGTGCGCGCGGGTGTTGAGATCTGCAAGAAGGAAGGCATTGAGTTCATCGTTTCGATCGGCGGCGGTTCCACCCTCGACTGCTCGAAAGCGATCTCCTGCGGCGCGTTCTACGACGGCGACCCCTGGGATCTCGTGATCCATAACGACCGTATCGGCCGTCACCTCCCGATCTTTGACGTGATTACGCTTGCGGCAACCGGTTCTGAGTACGACGGCGGCGGTGTGATCACAAACGAAGAAACGAAGGAGAAACTCTCTGTCGGCGGCTGCTACCCGGTGGCCTCGATCCTCGACCCCGAGTACACGTTCACGGTCCCCGCAAACCAGACCGCGGCCGGAATTTCGGACATCCTTTCGCACACCTTTGAGCAGTACATCGTGGCGGAAGGCTCAATGATTTCGGATGGCTTCTGCGAATCCATGCTGAAGACCGTGATGCATTTCGGTCCGATTGCCCTCAAAGATCCCACAAACTTTGAGGCCCGGGGCGAAGTGCTCGCCGCGTCGTCCTTTGGCTGCTGCGGGCTCCTTGGGCTTGGCCGCACGCCGTCCCCCTGGCCCTGCCACGGGATTGAGCATGAGGTTTCGGCCTGGTACGACATTACGCATGGCGTTGGTCTCGCGATCATCACCCCGCACTGGATGGCGTATTCGCTGAAAGCGAACCCCTCGGTTGTCGCGCCTCGCCTCGCGCAGTATGGCGTGAATGTCCTCGGGCTCAACCCCGCGGACGGCGTGGAAGCGAACGCGAAGAAAGCGATCGAAAAGACCGCGGAATTCTTCCGGTCGATCGGCATCACGCAGACCCTTAAGGACTTCGGGATCGATGACACTCATTTCGACGAAATGGCGGATCACGTCGCGAAGGCCTGGTTCGGTGACTTCAGCACCGCAATCGCGCCGCTTGATCACGCGGCGGTCGTTGAGATCCTGAAGGCGAGCCTCTGATTTCAGGGCTCCACTCCGCGTTGAGGTTTCATCTCTTCTCCTCCGCCTCATTGAGAAGCGGAGGAGGGGAGGAAGACTGAAGAACCCGCGCGGCGGGAAAACGCTTTCTGAAGAGAAACGGGCAATCTTTACTGATTGCCCGTTTTTCTCTTTTTTTGAGGATTCCGGCGAATCGATGAGAAAATCAGGCAAGTAAGACCTAAATCCCACTTCATAGCCTCACAGCGTTCTGCTATTGCCTATAGAGTGTCCGCTGTCCGCCGCGCGGTCTATCCGTTTTGGATCGAGCGGTGACATTTTTTGATGCGTGACGCCGGGGTGTCATCTGTAACGGCGTCTCTAAAAAGAGAGAGGAAAAGAACATGATTCAGTCTTATGACCTTTACCTTCCGACTCACCTCGTTTTCGGCAAGGGCCGGATCGCGGAACTCGGGAACCTGATCAAGGGTTACGGGAAGAAGGTGCTGCTCGCCTACGGCGGCGGGTCCGTCAAGCGGATCGGGCTTTACGACGAAGCGAAGAAGATCCTCGCGGACTCTGGCTGCGACGTCGTGGAACTCGGCGGTATCGCCCCGAACCCCAAGATTGAGTCGGTGCGGGAAGGCGTGGCGCTCTGTAAGAAAGAAGGCGTCGAATTCATCCTCTCGATCGGCGGCGGCTCGGTGCTCGACTGCGCGAAGGCGATCGCGCTCGGCGCGAATTATGACGGCGACCCCTGGGATCTCGTGAAGCACCCGGAGCGTGTCGGAAAGCCCCTTCCGGTGTTTGATGTCATCACGCTCGCGGCGACGGGCTCCGAGTACGACTTCGGCGGCGTGATCACGAATGAGGAAACGAAAGAGAAGCTTCCCGTGAACGGCTGCTTCCCGGTCGCGTCGATCATGGATCCGGAGTACACGTTCACCGTCCCCGCGAACCAGACCGCGGCGGGCGTCGCGGATATCGTGTCGCACACGTTTGAGCAGTATTTCGTGCGTGAGGCGTCGATGCTCTCAGACGGCTTCTGCGAATCCATGCTGAAGACCGTGATGCACTTCGGTCCGATCGCGATCAAGGAGCCGAATAATTTCGAGGCGCGCGGCGAAATCTTCGCCGCAAGCTCGTTTGGCTGCTGCGGACTTCTGTCGCTTGGCCGCTCCCCGTCCCCCTGGCCCTGCCACGGGATTGAGCATGAGGTGTCTGCCTGGTACGACATTACGCACGGTGTCGGCCTTGCGATCATCACCCCGCACTGGATGCAGTGGTGCCTGGATACGGACCCCGCGCTCGTCGCCCCGAAGTTCGCGCAGTACGGCGTGAATGTCTTCGGTCTCAATCCGGCGGATGGTGTTGAAGTGAACGCGAAGAAGGCGATCGAAAAGACCGCGGCATTCTTCCGCTCGATCGGCATCACGCAGACACTGAAGGACTTCGGGATCGACGACTCGCACTTTGAAGCGATGGCGGAACACGTCACCACGGCCTGGGTCGGGGACTACAAGTACGCCTTCGTCCCGATGGATAAGGAAGCGGTCCTCGCCGTTCTCCGCGCGAGTCTCTGAGTTTCGGACGAGAGACGGATTCTTTCTTCAGGCGTCCGGAGTCACCCCGGATGTCCTGAATCAAGACCAAAAAAGGGCGGTGCGCCTTACCCAGTAGCCCGCCCGATATTAGGTTCAGAGCGCAGGCGCTGGATGTCATCCAGCGCCTGGGCGTACTGGGTGGCGGAGACAGTCTTCTTTCCCTCGCTGTGTCCCCAATGCCAATACCCCTTTCTTAGCTTTCGATCGCCAGATTTTATTCTGCAGTCCAGTGTTTCCTGGTTTCCCTGTCGACAATCACCGGAGGCTCATCATCAGCCATCACGGCACCATCGCCAGAAAGATCTGAAAGTCCTTCCGAAACTAATTTTTTGACCTCAATTTCCGAGGTTCCCGAATCAGAACTAGTCATACGACTAGTCGCACGAATGGCTCTTAAAGGATCCTCGTTTTTCATCGTCAAAGCTCTCTCCCTAAAAAAATTTTAGGTAAGAGAAAGTGTCCTATAATGAATGGCGCCGGTACAGGGGATGAAGATAACAAAAAACCAAAAAAGTCCCTGATATAATAACCAAGTACGGCTATTCAGTATCCATTTACAGTTGTGTTCCTTCGGTTTGCAACAGATTTTTTATGAACGATAACACATTATTTTCTCTTGTAAAATTCATTCCTATCGCAAAATATAGAAGAAATTTACGGGAAAAAATCCGGGCCCGGCAACAAGCTAGGATTTTGGCGGCGCAGACTGCCAATCTCCGTGACGAGGCGTCATCCATTCCTCACAAGGAGGAGTCCGATCTTAAGCAATACTCAGAATGGCGATTTGATCTGGACACCAATAAAAATTATTTTATAAAAGAAGCATCAGATACAGTCGAAAAGTCATCAAAAGCACCTAAAATTTTCGCCTACTATTTACCTCAGTTTCATGCCATTCCTGAGAATGATGAAAATTATGGGAAAGGATTCACGGAATGGACGAATGTTGCGGCAGCTTCTCCTCAGTTTTTTGGTCATTACCAACCAAAAATTCCGTATGATCTTGGTTTTTATAATTTAACCAATATTGACTCTATAAACCGACAGGTAGAACTGGCTAAAAAATACGGGATTGATGGGTTTTGTTTTTACTATTATTGGTTTTCTGGTAAAAAAGTTCTTGATGAACCCTTGGATTTGTTTTTGGCATCAGATCTCAAGTTTAGTTTTCATCTTATGTGGGCAAATGAAAACTGGTCAAAGCGTTGGGACGGTGGAAACGCTGAGATTATCCTTAAACAGGATCTGACAGAAAAAGATTTTGATCTCTTTTTTGAGGATATTCTGCCATATATTTCAGACCCCAGATACGAAAAAATAGATAACCGGCCAATATTGGCAATCTACCGGCCTCATCTATTTCAAAAGGACCTTTTTAAAAAGTTCCTCGCCTCTCTGGATAGCAATGCCAAAAAGCATGGGTTCCCTGGTTTTTATTTCTTAGGCACAAATGCTGTTAGCTTCTCCGATCCTGAGGAGTACGGTTTGGAAGGTTTGATTGAGTTTCCTCCTCACGGAGTCATGGGATCTGTTCCAGAGTCCGAAAACATCAAATGGTTCAATCTCAATTCCACAATGCATGTAGTGGATATACAGAACTGGATTGATTCGGGGAAATTCATAACGGACGTACCGTATAAAATATTCCGCTGCTGTTTTCCTTCCTGGGATAATACGCCGCGGAAGAATTATTCTGGCGGTTTTGTTTTCAATATGGGTGACGACTCATTTGAAAAATGGCTTAGTGGAAATATTGAATGGACGATGAAAAACCACAAGCAGTCAGAACAGTATGTTTACATTAATGCATGGAACGAATGGGCAGAAGGTGCAATGCTCGAACCCACAACAAGGTATGGCTACAAAAATCTCCAAACGGTAAGAAATGTTGTTGAGATGTTTGAAAATAAATCCGCACCCAAGGACCATTAATTTAACCAGCAATTAAAGGTTTTTTAACGGAATGCCCGATGGATAAGGAAGCGGTCCTCGCCGTTCTCCGCGCGAGCCTCTGAGTGCCGGACACGTGACGGTGTCTTTCTTCAGGCGTTCGGAAACACGCCGGACGTCCTGAATGAAAACCAAAAAAGGGCGGAGCGCCTTACCCGGGGGCTCCGCCTATTTATTGCCTTTATATTCCCTTCACCTGTTTCTTCACCTGTGACTCAGGTCCAGCTGATAGCCGCCACGGAAGACGCTTCCGCCTTCTTTTGAGACACCGATCTGCCTCCGGAAGGCCCCCGTGACGGGTCCTGCCTATCCAGCTTCCTCCCCCGGAGATACTCTGTGTGCCGATGGATCGGATTGGTTTTTTAGGGAGAAAGCCGGAATTCTGAACTACTCTCAGTCCTTCTTCTTGTTATTCGAGAAGAAGATTTGCTTCTGGATATCGGTGGTCCGGATCGTGTAGAGCTCGTTTTCCAGCGCTTCGGTCGCCGCTTCCGCGCTCCGGATGACCTTGAGGTTAAAGTCCTGCAGCATCTGATCCGCTTTCTTCGGATTCGTCTTCACGGTCTTCAGGTACTGCGCTTCAAAGGCCTTCATCTTCTCCGCGGTGTCCGCTTCCCAGGCGGCGTAGCGTTCATGCACCACGGGGGCGAGTTTCGGGTAATCCGTCATCGCGAGCGTCTGCACTTTGCGGAACTTCCAATACGCTGAATTGCTGTCCGCCTTATCGGTCCCGATTGAATACTCTTTCGGGAACGCTTTGAGACCCTGATAGAACGGCACATAGACCCCGAGGTCCCCCATGCCCATCGCGAGGTAGGTCACCTCTCCGATCGCGCGCGGAAGATTCGGGCGCACCTGCATCACGTGAGACTCGTACGTGCGGAAGACCGAAATCGGGCGGTAGGGTTCGTCGCCCCGGAGACCCTTCGTATACGGGTCATGCGACTCAAGCCCCGCGATCTCGAAGTGGCTTCTGAGGAGCTTCTTCACTTCGTCGACCGACACCTTTTCCGCGGGTTTCGCGAACACCGGGAACGCGCGGCCCGCCTCAGGCTGGATCGAAAGACTCGGCGTCAGGGTCTTCATGATCGAGAAGACGCGGGGGTCGTTATAAAGGCGATCCCGGCCATCGTCGCGCGTATAGGCCTTCGCGAAATTAAACGCGCCGTCCTTCGGGTTGTAGAACCCATGCTGCTCGGCCCAGCTGACCACCGTTGGGCTCCCCATGAAGTTCGGGTCCCCCGCTTTGTATTGCTGCAGCCGGCCCTGGTTTCCGGACGCGAAATACTCGTCCTTCGGGATCCGGACCGCGATCCACTGATGGCCCGTGCCGGTTTCGAGGTACCAGAGTTCCTTCGCGTCGACGAACGCGACACCAAAGCCTTCGCCTGCGCCCTTCGTCTCAACGACGTGGCCGAGGATCTGAGCGCCTTCGCGCGCCGAGCGCGCCCGCGGGAGGATCACCTCCATGATGTCGTCCTCTGTGATCCCGGTCTTTTCAACGTACGGATCAAGCTTCAGCGCGTCATCCCGCGCGAAGATGGATTCAGTGCCCGAGACCCCGACCCCGGCGGAATTGAACCCCGTTGCTCCATGGACGCCTGTCTTCCAGTTCGGGACCGTGGTGTAGCGGAGAGAGTTTTTCGGAAGCGGATACTCGAAGTTATTCGCGCCATGGTGGTCGGCAGTGCGATACATCCCCTTCTGGTTTGTCTTCGCAGGGTGCACCACCATGTGCTGCGCCTTGAGGGCGTTCGAATCCGCGTTGCGGCCAATGATGAGGGAGCCGTCAGATGTCGCCCCCGACCCCACGAGGAGCGTCGTGCACGCGTACGCGGTGCCTGAGAGAAGGAGAGAAACCGCGGCCGCTGCCGCCGCGAGCCTGAATCCATGCATCATGATGAGAAGATCCTTAAACGTGTGTTTTTTAAGTTCTGACTTCATCCATGGCTGGTTCGGTATCGCGGGGTCAGTATCCTTCGCCTCTCGTTCTTTCGGACTAGCCATATCGGAGACTATTCTCTGCTCGGATCCGCAAAATCGATACGGTAATAACCCTAGGTAAATTTACCTATATTTCAAATAGAGATTATGAAAGAAGGCTTTGAGTGAAGGTTTTCAGTACGGGGTGTGCAGAGGGCTGGGGACTCCGGTTCCGGGGGCACTTCTTTTTCTGGCTTTGCGGGAGAGAAAGACGGCTCCCCGGTCTCACTTCACTAGCTTCAATCCGGATCGCAGGAATGAAGAGAAGAGGGCGGAGCGGAGGCTTGAGAACAAAGCGTCTGCGGCGTCGGTTTTCTTTTCCGCGGCCCGACGCCTCCCCCCTCTATTAATAAAAGACGGCTCTGTCCGGGGTTTTGTCCCGAACGAAGCCGTCCCAGATTTCAGCCTAATCCGCCGCTATCAGAAGTTGACGCGGAGATTCGCGAAAACGCCGTTCGATGTGGCGTCGCCGTCATAGGCTCCCGTATAGGAAATCCCTAACGTCGTCATCTTCCCGAGTTTCGCTTCAAGACCCAGGCCGAGAGAAGCCATATTGCTGAGCTTCCCGCCCTTGAGGTGCGCGACACCGGATCCCGCGAGATTCATCACGGCCTTCGCCCGGTTATCCCCGAAGAAGTGGTGCCAGGCGACATCTCCCTTGAGAGACACCTTCGCGGCCGCGAGCGGAAGCGCGATCGACCCCCGGACACCGAGTGTCGTGACTTCGAGATTCTGATCCTCGGTCGTGGTGGAGAAGGTCATCCCGCTCACCTTCTCGCTGAAGCTGTCACCCGACGCATGGATCCAGCTGAGGCCGGCGTACGGTTCAACGCTGTACTTCTCGGTGTTAAAGCCCTTATACGCGCCTTCCGCGAACACCTGCGTGATATTGGTGTCGCCCGAGAACGCGTTCATCCCGAGGCTCGATCCGACCTGCAGCGTCCGGTGAGCGTCCGCGGACTGATGCGTGTGGATGACGCCATAGGTGGCCGCCGCGGTGTTCCCGAAATTCGTCACACCGTAAGCGCCGACGTGGATATCGTCACTCTTCCACTTGCTACTTCCCGCCTTGTCGTTCGTTGTGCCAGCGCCGAAGAAGAGACCGAGTTTCGTGCCCGTGGTCACATCGACTTCCGCTCCGATGAGGCCGGCATAGAAGTCGCTATCCATGTCGGAAAGCCCGTAGTCGAGGCTCGTCGTGCTCCCGATTCCGGTCGCCCAGAGGCGTGCCGTGCCGTCCGCCATTTCCGCCTTGCGTCCTTCACCGATCCCGGCCGCCTGATCCTTCACCGCGCGGGAGAGTGTCATCCCGTTAATGATGCCGGCGTTCCGGGTGTTAAGGAAGAAGTCATCACCAAGCGACCGGTAGGTGTTCTGCACATCGGTTTTCGACGCGCCGATCAGGGAGTCGAAAAGGGGACCTGAGGCCGCGCCTTCAAGCGCCCCCGCGATCGAGCGGCCATTCGCGGTATCGGCGTAAGAGGCGAAACTCTTTGTGACGTCGCGCGACAGCGTCCCCGTGAGGGTGTTCCCATCCGCCTTCAATTCGGTCTTAAAGAACGCGTAGTCCGGGTTCGCGACCGCGAGATCCGCGCCGGTGAGCCCCGTGGTGGTCACGGTGCCGGTCTGGGCGTTCCCCGCGTAGGCTTCCTTCAGCACATCGGTGTCCGTTGACCCCACGGTGTACCCCGCGCCGTCCTTGAATTCGAGGGTACCCATCGAAACACTCTGTCCCGCCGCGATCTGGAACGTGCCGCCCGGGTTCACGGTGACATCCACCGAGTGATCCGCCGCGTCGTTATGAGTAAGTTCGCCCTTCATCGTGAACTGGTCGTTGTACTTCTCAAGGAGCCCGAACGTGCCGCCGTTCACAACGACCTTGCCGTTATTACTCGACGCCGCCGTGTCATCCGCCGCTGCGGGAACCGCGGCGAGGCGGGTCACAAGGACACTCGTCTTCACGGCACTCGGGGCAGCGGACGTCCCGAACGACTCCGCGAAACCGAGGAGCTTTCCGCCCTCAACCGTCGTGCCGCCGCGGTACGTGTTGTTCCCCGTCATCACGAGGGTGCCTTCGCCCCGCTTCACGAGTGACCCGTCGTACGCCCGGGCGTTGATCGCGTCAATCCGCTTCTGGTAATAGGCTTTGCGCCACGCGATCGCGTCCGCTTCCGGAATCGTCTGGTTATCGATCCCGATGATGTCGTCCGTGGTATCCGTCATCACGTCGCCAAGCATCGTCTTCTCTTCCGCCGTGTACTCGTCCCCGAGCGTCATCGTCGGATTCTTCATCCATTTCTCAGCCGCGGTTTTCCAGGCGAGATCCTCTCGCTTCCGCTGATCAAGCGCCGTCTGACTGATGTCGTTAGACCACACGTCGAGGCTCCCGGCTCTCATGTTGTAGTCAAACTTCCCGAGGAACTGACCGATACCGTACATGCCTTTTTTAAGATCCGGCATGCCCCAGCCGTAGCGGGCATCGACTTCGCCATCCGCCGCCGTCCAGCCGTCGAAATCCGTGTCGCCGTTCTTATGCGTTGCCGTGGTGAGCATCACGTCCCGCACCTGGAGTGCGTCCATCTGATCGTATCGCTGCATGAGAACGGTCAGAGCGCCGGTGACGTGCGGCGCGGCCATCGAGGTACCGGAGAGGCGGTCGTAGGAGGGGTTCCCGTCGTCATCGGTGATCGAGCTGTAAATCTCGCGGCCCGGCGCGGCAACCGTCCACCACTTGGCTTCGCCTGCTTCGTTCCAGGTGCTGTGAAGCGTGTAGCTCCCGTCATCCGCCTGCTTCATCGTCGCGGCGACCGCGACCCAGTTCTGTTCCGCTTCCGGGTTGAAGTAGGGGTAGAGCGGGCGGTAGAACGGATTCGCGAAGTCGCGGTTACCCGTCGTGAACACCTGCACGACCTTCTCATCCTTCACGGCTTCGTACGCCGCGTCAACAAACGACCGCCCGTTCCAGTGGGAGTCGGTATTCACGCGATTCTTCGCGTCCTGCTGGAAGAGGAAATACTCGTACTCCGTTTCTGACGCGGTGTTCGTCTTGAAGTGGACACCGGTGTTCCCGCCATCCGGTCCCTTTGAGCCGTTATCCTTCACGCGCATGTTGGTGCCAAACGAGTTATTGATAAACCCGCCGCGCGTCGTACCGTCCGAGAAGCGATTCGCGTCCGACACCGCTTTCGCGATCGCGCTCCAGCCCTGATAGAAATACTGCGGATCTTCGAAGGGGCCGTAATTCGTGTCATCCGTCCCGCCCGTGTTCCCCACGTAAACATCAGCGCCCCAGGCGACACCGTGGAACTCGCTTCCGTCCCGGTTGCCGCCCACTGTGCCCGTCACGTGCGTGCCATGCTTGTCATTCACGCCTTTCTGCCACTCGCCGCTCTCAGGCACCGCGGCACCGGGTTCATAGTGGCCGAGGTTCCCGTCGGTGTGCTGCGGGTAACGGTCGCCCGAGGACCCGTAACTCTGTCCCGGAACTTTCACCGCGTGGAAACGGTCACCCGTGAGATCAGGATGGATCTGCATGAGAGCGCCGGAATCCATGATCCCGACCGCGATGCCCTTCCCCGTGTAGCCAAGCGCGTAGGCGGTTGAGGCGTTCAGCGCCGTGAGACCCCAGTCCTTCTGATACTCCGGGGTTTCCCAGGATGTGACCGCTTCCGCGAACTGCGAGCTGTTCTTCGCGACAAAGCCCGGATCCACGTACGCCGCGGACGCCGCGCCCGCGCCAAGCATCAGGGCCGTGACCGCCAGGGCGACAGCGCTTTTGGCGGCCTTGCCCCGGCTTCTGTGATTTTCGTCCGTAACGACGTACTCCTGGTGAGCCACGCTCCACTTGCTCTTGAAAACGCGATTCATGGTGAAAGTTCCTTAAACGTGAGTTTTAAAGTTCTTGCAGCAATCCATGACAAATCCTGAATATCGTAGGCAATAACGTTCCTACTAATCCATAAGAACTAGTCATATCGGAGATAATTCTCTGCTCTGATCCCGTGTTTCGGTAAAGTATTTACCCTAGGTAAATTTACCTGGATTTAAAATAAATATTAAAAAACAGCGGTATGTGTAGAGGTTTTCGGAACGGTTTCAGTAGAAAAAAAGGGCACCGATTTGGTGCCCTCGTTCGTTAAGAAACGTTAATGAAAAACAAAGTGTTAAAAACGTACCCGCTGCCTCACGGCTTCTGTCCGGATCGCGTCGATCACGGGGAGAAGGGCGGGCCGGGAATGGATTTCGGTGATCAGGCCGTACGGCACCGCGTCACTCCATTCGCCCGGGATCGTCACGAGAAATGGGTGGATCGATTTCCAGCAGGAGAGCGTGATGAGGACCGTTTTTCCGTCCGTCACCCGGTTAAAGGTTTCAAGATCGTAAAAGGGGGAGTTTCCGATCACCCGGATCCCGCGCTTCAAAAATTCATTTCTCAGACGGTCATTCCGGGGCGAGTCCCCGTGGAGCGGCATGAGGATCGTTTCCCCCGCGAGATCCTCAAACGTCACGCGGGTTTTCTTCGCGAGACGGTGCGTACGCGCCACCGCGACTTCAAGCCTGACAGACGTCACCGGGATCAGGTTCACGCGATTCAGCCAGATCAGCGAATCGCACGGCCCATAGATGAAATCAAACTTCTCCCCGAGTTCCCGGATTTTCCGAAGGATTCCGTTCCGATCATCCTCAAACGGCACAATCCGGAGTTTCCACCCGGGGAAGCGGTCTGAGACCGCGTCCCAGAGGGGAAGGAAGGGTTCACAGGAATTGAGGATCGAGTTCCCGAGCCGGATCGTTTTCGTTTCGGCGTCCGCGGCGTTCCGGACTTTTTCCAGAGCCTTGAGGGAGTCCGCTTCCATCGCTTCGCACGATCGGAAGAAGAGTTCCCCGGCGTCTGTGAGTTCCACGCCGGTTTTGAAGCGCCGGAAGAGTTCCGCCCCGATCCCTTTCTCAAGCTTATCGATCCGCTTCATCACCGCGGTCGGCGTGATAAAAAGCGCGTCCGCGGCCTTCGTGAAGCTCCCGGCGCGCGATACCGTGAGAAACGTTTCGACTTCAGGGCTGAGGATAGGGAACATGATTGAAACTGAATACTTTCTGAGAATTTTGGTATGAACTCAGAGTTCACACTCCATTAATCTCATGTTATCTCAAAGCGACACCCATTGCCCTAGGATGAAGTCACTCAGAAAAAAGACTGGCCCCCTGTGCCATTTCCTATTCCGTCTCCGGTCTCCCCGACGCTTTTATTCGTGGTGCGGCGGGGAGACCGCGGGAGGGATCGGAGGTTAAAGGGGGCGGTGCCTGAATGTTCTTGAACCGAGGAGCAAGAGATGAAGACGATCAAGTTAAATAACGGCGTTGAGATGCCGATGGTGGGGTTTGGCGTATTCCAGGTGCCGGACCTTGCGGTGTGCCAGAAAGCGGTGGAAGACGCGATCTCAGTCGGCTACCGGCTGATTGATACGGCGGCCGCCTATAAGAATGAGGAAGCGGTCGGGGCCGCGATCCGCGCGTCAGGAATTCCGAGAAGCGACTTCTTCGTGACGACGAAGCTTTGGACGCAGGACCACGGGTACGACAACACGCTCCGCGCGTTCGACACCTCGATGAAGAAGCTCGGGCTCGATCAATTGGACCTCTGGCTGATCCATAAGCCCTACGGCGATGTGTACGGCGCGTGGCGCGCGATGGAGCGGCTTTATAAAGAAGGCCGCATCCGCGCGATCGGGGTCACGAGTTTCCCGGATGACCGGCTTCTCGACCTCTTCCTTCATAACGAAGTGAAGCCCGCCGTGAACCAGGTGGAAACGAACCCCTGGTGCCAGATGAAGGAAACCGGGGCGTTTCTCGCGAAAGAAGGCATCGCGCACGAGGCGTGGGCTCCGTTCGCGGAGGGGCATGACGGGCTCTTCACGAACCCCGTTCTCGTGAAAATCGCGTAGAAGCATGACCGTACGGTGGGTCAGGTCGTGCTCCGGTGGCTGCACCAGAGAAACGTCATCGTCATTCCGAAGTCCGTTCATAAGAGCCGGATGATTGAGAACATCTCGATCTTTGATTTTGAATTGGACGCCTCTGACATGAAGGCGATCGCGGAGCTTGATACCGGCCGCAGCAGCTTCTACGACGACCGGGCGCTTGAGAACGTCCGCTACATCGGCACGATGAAGATTCACGATTAACGGTTTGGAGGAGTTACGGATATGGACTATCTGACACTGGAAGGCGGCGTGAAGATGCCGATGGTGGGGTATGGCGTATTTCAGGTTGACGCGAAGGAGACGGAGCGGTGTGTTTCGGACGCGCTCGCCGTCGGCTACCGCGCGATCGATACGGCGCAGGCCTACTACAACGAAGAGGGCGTAGGGGCCGCGGTCGCGAAGTCCGGGATTCCGAGGGATGAGATTTTCCTAACGACGAAAGTCTGGATCTCGAACGCCGGTGACAAGAAGGCCGCGGCGTCGATTGATGAGAGCCTCCGGAAGCTCGGAACCGACTACATCGACCTCCTTCTCATTCACCAGCACTACGGCGACTACTACGGCACGTGGCGCGCGATGGAGGATGCCTTGAAGGCCGGGAAGGTCCGCGCGATCGGGCTCTCGAACTTTGACCCGGCGCGGATCACCGACCTCATGCTCTCGAACACCGTGAAACCCGCGATGCTGCAGGTGCAGGCGAACGTCTTCACGCAGCAGAACGCGCTTCAGACGTTCTGCGACTCGGTCTCGATCCCGATCACCGCGTGGAGCCCGCTCGCGCAGTCGGTGGACGGTTTCTTCACGAACCCGACACTCGTCTCAATCGCCGAAGCCCACGGGAAGACGGTCGCCCAGGTCGCGCTCCGGTGGCTTCTGCAGCGAGGGATTGCCGTGATCCCGAAGTCAACGCACCGCGCCCGGATGGAAGAGAATTTCCAGCTTTTCGACTTCACGCTCTCAGAAGATGACATGAAAGCGATCGCGGGGCTCAACCGAACGGATGCCGGCACCGTCCCGTTTGATGATCCGAAATTCATCAAGTGGCTGATCGAGACCTACAGTTAAGCTTCACTTAGGGTTCAGCCGTTATAGTCAAAGCCTCGCCTCGGATACGCTCCCGGCGGGGCTTTGCGTTAAACGCGATACAAACCCAACCTATTAAGATTGATTTAAGATAGCGTTCAGGTAAAAGATGTATTTTGAATGCATTTTAAAGCTACTTAAAATGCCTTAGGGCTCTCAAAAAGACCTGAAGCGTTGATTTCAGGTCTCTTTTCCCCGGAGACGAATAACAACATGCTGCGCATCAATCTCTTTGTTTTTATTCTCACGGCAATCGCCTACCTGATCGGGATTTACTTCTTCCCCTTCATGCTGACGAGCCGCGACGTCCTGCACCAGGTCTGGGTGATATCAGGCGTCGTGACATGGATCCTGATGACGGAAGCGATTGTGATCGCGGCTCGTCCGTCCTGGATCGAGCGTGTGTCAGGGGAGCCGCTTGGGAAACTGATGCAGGCGCATAAGACGCTTGGCTGGTGGATGGTCGGGTTCGCGTTCATTCACTTCCTCGCCCCGTTTGTCCGCGACATCATTACGTCGTTCTACCCGGTCGTTGAAGTGCCGATGATGGAAGAGCACGCGATCCACGGGTTCTGGAGCGGGGTCTGGGTGTATTCGCACCCGATCGCGGGTCTCACGGGCATTCTTGTGTCGCTCTACATGCTTTCCGTCATCTGGCGGGACATCAAGCACGCGAAGAAAAAGATTTCGTGGCCGAAGTGGGAAAAGGCGCATCTGATGTGGGCCTGGATGTATATCTTCCTCGCGTTCCACGCGCTGCGGACGCTTAAGGAAACCGAACTCATGATGCCGCTTGGCTGGGTCACGACGATCGCCGCGATCCTCGGTATCTGGGCTTCGGTCAACATCATCCGCGGCCGGAAAGGCTCCGCGATGCGTTACGACGGCGCGCTCGACTCCATTAAGGCGGACGGCGGTGTCCTGCGGCTTGACGTGAAGACGGAACTCGCGGATACGATCGGACCGGGCCGTTTTGTTTACCTCTCCCGCCCGGGTGACAAGGAAGACTCTCACCCGTTCGCGGTCGCTGGCGCGGATAAGAAGACCGGTCTCCTCACCTTCTGGATCAAGGAAGCCGGCGAGTGGACGAAGAATCTCGCCTCGATGAAGGCTGGCGACACGATTTATGTCGAAGGCCCGTGGGGCGCGTTCTTCCCGAAGTTCATCCCGGGGAAGACCGCCGCGTGGGTCGCGGGCGGCGCTGGTATCGCGCCGTTCCTTGGCTGGATGGAAGAGCTGAAGCGGGATAAGGCGGCCGGGAAACCCGTGCCCTCGATCACGCTCTGGTGGTCCGTGAAGAACCGCTCTGAGGGCGGTTTTGAACGCGTTGAGACGCTTTGCCGCGAGCTCGGGATTGATCTCCGGGTTCACGAGACGGGCGAGAATCACGACCACCTGGAACCCGAAACGGTTCTCGCTGAACACCCCGCGACGCTCGCGGTCTGCGGACGCCCGGGTCTCACGAAGGCCTTTAAGGCGGCGTGGAAGGGAGCCCCCGAGAATCTCACAAGCGAAGTCTACTGATCCGGTTCCGTTTTTATAAACGGTACTCAGCCGCCCGAAGAAGTCACGCTTCTCCGGGCGGTTTTTTTACGCCTGCGGTTCGTCGGAACCGGCGGTTTGCCGGGCGCTTTCTCCTATAAAATGATCAATTAGCCATGCTCTGCCGCCAAAGGAGAAAGTTGGAAATGACTGAAAAAGAGACCCCGGACGCGGTGTCACCTGAAAACGCCGCGAATCTCCTGAAGCTCGAAGAAGAGCTGAAGCGTTCGCGCGATCACTGGGGTGTCACCTATAAGATCCTGAAACGGATCCGCGAGGGAGAACTCTGGCGGAACGGCGGGTTTCAGAACTACACGCTGTGGCTCGCGGAAGCCGCGAAAAAAAGCGGCATGCACGCGAGTGAGCTCTGGAAGCGGTTCGGGGCCGGGCGTCACTATGAGGAATATCTGAAGCGCGAGGCGCAGGTCGGCCGCAGCCACCCGAGTATTGAGACCGTGGAGGCGAGTCCGAACACGATCGCGCTCGCCTACCGCCTTGCAGGCGACGGGAACTGGGTGTTCGCGGACAGCCTGATGACGGATATCCTCGACGGGAAAATCCGGCGCGCCGATCTGAACGACGCCTGGAAAGCCGTGAAAGAGGCGAAGAGCGAAGCGGTGCGCGAGAAAAAGCGCCCCGAGGAAAAGAAGAAGGGGATTCCGCCCGCGTTCTATCGGAAGAACAGTTTCAAGCTTGAGGCGGTGCTCACGCTCTCCGCGGACTCGGGCGGGTTTCTTGTCGGAGCGAGCCGCCCGAAGCGGTCGCGGTTCCGCGTGATTTCGAGTACCGAGCCGGTGTCGACCGAAACCGCCGGATCAGTGGACTGCGTGATTATCGAGAACCGGAGCACAAAGACCGGAGCCCTGAGGCTCCACGGGATCTCCGTTGAGCCGAAGCGCCCGGACGGGCTTTACCTCGCGAAGGAACCCGAAAAGGCGACGCCGTACGACTACCGGTGGCTCGCGGTGCCGACCGGGTTTGAGGACGCCTATCGGGACTTTGTGCGGGACTCGCTCCCCGGCTGGGGGCTTCTCGTGATCAAGAGTTCGACGCACTCGGTGCGGAACGCTCTCCAGGCTTCGGAACAGACCCCGGATTCGGAGCTGCGGCTATCGGAGCTTGAGAACCTCATTATTGAGACGCTTGAACCGGCACCGTAGAAATTTCGCGTCTCAACGGTTCTCTGCATAAAGCTCTAGAAACCCGTCCGACCATTTTCTACCAGCTCCGATAGAACAGTATGTCAAACCCGGTGATCAATAACTTTAATGAACTGAAGAAAGACCTGGTTTTAAAAGACTGTCGTTTTTCTGAGAGGAATGGAAGATTTGTTTTAACGACGCGAACTTCGATGGTATTGCAAATCGGAATCCAACCCCTCTTTAAGTTCATTCGAAACAAGAGGAAGGAAGGTACATTCAAGAAATACAGGAAGCTTTCAGCTGCTATCCCCTCACTGAAATCTTTTATGGCACCTGATAACTCCTCCCGTCCGTTGACATCCGGAGACCACGAAACACCTCTGCGTAGGCAGAGAAAAGTCGGTCTACGGGTTAACGAAAATCGGTTTTTAGGAAACACCTCTGTGTAGGCAGAGAAAAGCCCAGACGTCGCTCTGCTCGGATTGTGTCGATGGAAACATCTCTGCGTAGGCAGAGAAAAGGATCGGCTGGAGAAAAAGCTGCTTGATGTCTGGGAAACACCTCTGCGTAGGCAGAGAAAAGTAACAACTCGATATAATTTCTATCACTATCACGGAAACACCTCTGCGTAGGCAGAGACAAGCGAAGTATAAATGCTTGGTTGTACCTTCTAGTGGAAACATCTCTGCGTAGGCAGAGAAAAGAGCATTTGACGATATTGTAATCATTTTGCTAATGAAAACACCTCTGCGTAGGCAGAGAAAAGGAATTGGTGTAATGGTTGACTATATGAAGTGTGGAAACACCTCTGCGTAGGCAGAGAAAAGCAGGTACGGCCGTACTGAAGAATCGAAGTGTCGGAAACACCTCTGCGTAGGCAGAGAAAAGCACTGTAAAACGTAGGTCAAAACGGTCAACCCAGAAACACCACTGCGTAGGCAGAGAAAAGATGACGGCGGAAGCATGAAGCAGCACTATCAGAGAAACACCTCTGCGTAGGCAGAGAAAAGCTCTGATGAACCCGGAATGTTTTTGTTTGGTTAGAAACACCTCTGCGTAGGCAGAGAAAAGCGGCAGGGATTCCCACAGGGATGGTCGGCAGGGAGAAACACCTCTGCGTAGGCAGAGAAAAGGGCGGCGGCTATTTCCTTCTGCGTCTT
>OGDY01001573.1_pt1 | contig 24915 bp, 16 predicted proteins | sample 1570341 | NCBI WGS metagenome assembly OGDY01 (sample SAMEA2581972, study PRJEB24529) | metagenome | biome: Human gut stool | place: China | collected 2011 | reverse complement strand
ATGCCGATACGTCCCAGCAAGTCGCGGCTTTTCCATGTGATCACATTGTTTTCGCGATGGGGAGGTACCAGATCGTCCGCCATGCATACACGTCCTGCTATCGGTTTGAGCAGTCCTGCGAGAGTGAGTCCGAGTGTGGATTTGCCCACGCCGTTTCTGCCGGTCAACGCGGTCACCTCACCGGAATGGAATTCGAGGTCGATATGCTCGCCGAGCGGGAAATCATAGCCGAAGCTCAGATCCCGCGTGTAAAGCACGACGTCCTGCGGTTGCCGGATTTGTTCCGGTTTGGGCGCGTGGCTTTCGATGGTGCGGCCCGGCACCCACGCACCGCCGACGTTCGAATCGGCTTCGGGTTTGCCCAGCACGATGACGCGGTCGACCAGGTCGAGCCACACGTCGATATGATGTTCCACCACAACCAGCGTCTCATGGGTTTGTTCGAGGACGTGGCGGACAGCGTCGTGCACTTCCTTGACACCGTCCGGGTCAAGGTTGGCGGTCGGTTCGTCAAGCAGCAGCAGGCCAGGGTGCATGGCCAGCACGCCCGCCAAGGCGAGGCGCTGACGTTGCCCGCCGGAAAGTCCTCGTGTGGAGCGGTCGAACGCCATGTAGTCGAGCCCGACGATGTCAAGGGCGGCTCGTGCCCGGTTCCAGATTTCATCTTTCGGCAGGTTCAGGTTCTCGCAGCCGAATGCGGTGTCGTCTCCGGCACGTTCGAGAATCGTCTGCGAGTCCGGGTCCTGAAGCACCAGCCCGCAACGTCCGCGCGCTTGTCTGGCGTCGACGCCGTCGATGAGCAGCTCGCCTTCCTGCTCGCCTTCGTCATCTCCACCGAGCACGCCAGCCAAACCGGACATCAGGGTTGATTTGCCTGCGCCGGAAGCGCCAAGCAACAGTACCCGCTCCCCCGGTTTGATGTCGAAGTCGACGTGTCGTAGCGCGAAATCCTTACGTGAGGCGTGTCTCCATCCCCAATCATGTGCGGTCACGCCGGCCGCTGTTGTGTTCTGAACGTCAGTGGTCATTCGTCGTTCTTTCTTCTGATTGTCATGCTGTTGTTTCGTATGCCGTTGTCATGCGATGCGCCATCACAAGAAAATCCCGCACCACCTTGATGTGATGCGGGATTTGCTTGCATCGGACAATCAGACCAGTTCCTGCGTACGACCGGATTCGAAGCGGTCGAGCACGCCGGTCTTGGCGATGGCCACCTGCAGGAGGTACATCACCGCGCCGGCGAGCACCGCGCCGGAAATGGCGGAGGCGATCAGGTAGATGCTGACGCGTAGCGCGCTCCAAGCCGGATTGGTAAGCCAGTAGTACAGGCCGCAGCCGACGCCTGCAAGTGCGCCGGAGATCGTGGTGGACAGCAGGTCCCACTTCTTATAGGCGAAGATGGCAAGACCGATTTCGGCGCCGAGGCCCTGCACGATGCCGACGATCAGCGAGCCGCCGACACCCCACTGGTTGCCCATGGTGAGTTCGAGCGCGGCCGCGAGGGTTTCCGCGAACAGTGCGGCTCCAGGCTTGCGCACGATGATGGCGGCCAGAGGGCCTGCGAACAGCCAGAAAGCGTTAAGCAGGCCTTCGAAGCCTGGAGTCACCGCCTCGAAGAGGGCCAGCGGCGCGGTGCAGACGATGTCCCAGCCCCAGAAAATCACGCCGGATGCGACGGCGATGATGGCTGCGACGACGATATCGACCACGCGCCACTTGTTGTTGTGTTTGCGAACTGCGGAAGACTGGTTTTCTTCAGTCATGGGATATGTGCCTTTCTCTTTTCGTCAAGGCACGGGAAATAGAGAGACGTCCGTGCGCCGGCATTACCCGGTATACGTTCATACGGTTGAAGCGGTTGCTTCCTCTCAGCCATTCGGCCCCCGTGTCTGCGCCTGATATTACACAGGACCCACGATTTACGTCGGTTTTGTCTCATAACGGATTCCGTATTCCGTGGCTGAGTCGCATTCCGATGTGTTGTTTTGGAGGAACGCTCCAACCGTATGGTGATTTTATTGAGGCAGTCTCATCAGCGATTCGGCAAGATTCTTGAATGTTTCTCCGATACCGTCCGACCGCAACGCGCCCTCTTTGGTCAGGACTGCGGGCCGGCCTGCTTCGCCGGTTTCGCGCAGTTCAGGCTCCAATGGGAGTTGTGCGAGCAGTGGCACTTCATAGCCGAGGCTGTGGGTCAGCTGTTCGGATACGCGTGCGCCGCCACCTTCGCCGAAGATACGTAGCTTCTCGCCTTTGTGCTCGTAGTAGCTCATGTTCTCCACGACGCCGCGAACTTTCATCGGCACCTGCAATGCCACCAGGCCGGATCGTACCGCGATGTCGGAGGCGGATGGCTGCGGTGTGGTGACCACCACCAGTTCGGCGTTCGGCAGTGCCTGTGCCACGGAAATCGCCATGTCGCCGGTGCCGGGCGCCAGGTCGAGCAGCAATACGTCCGGCTCGCCCCACCATACGTCGGATAGGAATTGTTCCAAGGAGCGTTGCAGTCTTGGACCACGCCATAGGATGGCTCTGTCCGCGCCGGCGAACATGCCGATGGAGATCAGTTTCACACCCCATGCGGTGACGGGCATGAGCATGCCGTTGAGGTTCGTGGGCTGTGATTGCACGCCGAATAGCCTAGGCAGCGAGAAACCGTAGATGTCGGCGTCGATGGCGGCGGTATCGTAGCCGAGCGCCGCGAATGTGGCTGCCAGATTGGCGGTGACAGACGATTTGCCCACGCCGCCTTTGCCGGAGGCGATGGCGAAGATGCGGGTTTTGATGCCGGGTTTGTTGAACGGGTTCTGTTTACGTTCCGCTTTGAGGCCGGCCACCAGCTGGGTGAGTTTGTCTTGGCTCATGGAGCCGACTTCGATGCTGGGAATCAACGTGGCATCGGGATAGGAGGCGACCGCGCCGTTGATCTGGTTGGTGATGGTCTGCGACAGCGGACAGCCTTCCACGGTCAGTTCGACCCGCACCCGTACGTCGTACGTGTTGGTTTCGCCTGCCACTGGCGTGGCGTCAATGGCTGCGATCATGCCCAAGTCGGTGACGGACCTGCCCAGTTCGGGGTCAATCACTTTGCTTAGCCGTTCGTAGATGCGCGCTTCGATGGTGCGCTCGTCGCTCATGCTTCCTCCTTATGCCGCGTACCACAGTAGCGGTTCGCGGCACGGCTTGCCAGATGGTGTGGCGATTATTCAACTGTTCCTGTGTCGAGCAGCTGTTTGAATTGGTCTTCGTTGAGCATGGGGATGCCCAGTTCCTCGGCTTTTGCGGCTTTTGAGCCGGCATTCTCGCCTACGACGACCCAATCGGTTTTCTTGCTGACGGATCCTGCGGCTTTGCCTCCGCGCAGAACGATGGCCTCTTTGGCGGAATCGCGGGAGAATCCTTCCAACGAGCCGGTGACCACGACCGTTTTGCCTGCCAATGTCTGTGGTAGTCCGCTGGCTTGGGCTTGTCCGACTCCTACGCCGGCGGCCTTCCATGCGTCAAGCACGGCACCGCGCCAATTGCCCGGCTCACGGGCCGCGGTGAACCATGTGACTACGGATTCCGCAATTTCCGGACCAATACCGTCGATTTGGGACAATTCGTCCACGCTGGCATGTTCGATGGCATCCAACGTACCGAACGCGCTGGCGATGGTGCGTGCGGTGGGCGGTCCGAGCCTGCGGATGGACAGGGCCACCAGAACGCGCCACAGGTCGGCATGGCGGGCTTTGTCCATTTCGTCGAGCATCTTGCGGGTGTTTTCCGCCGGACGAATGTACACCGGCTGCACGCTGGACGTGCCTCCACGGGATACCTTGATTTCCTCGCGGATCACCACGGCGTCATCCGGCACCACGTATTGCGGATATTCCGCGGTCTCGTCGATGTCGGCTTCCTTGCGTTTGCGGGCGGCGGTAGGCGCGGTCCAGAATGCGGGCACCTGATGCCATAATCCGGATCCGCCCACACGTTTGCGCACTTTCTTGATCTTGCCGTTTGACCCGACGGTCTCGTGGATTTCGATGATTGGGGCCTCGCGCCAGACGCGCACATCCTTGAGGTCTGCGGACGTCAACGAGAACAGCCCGGCCTCGCTGGACAGCACAGGTGTCTGCATGGGCGGCAGTTCCAGTCCTGCCACCGGCTCGTACGGTTCAGGCTCCTCACCGGGTTTCACCACGATTTCGGTGATGTTCGGCGCATACGTGTCGATGGAATCGGGCCTGTCCTCTTCGGGATTCGTCAGCGCAATGGCTGATTGGTCGCCCAGATGTTCGATATCGAACGCCTTACGGGACGCCAGATTGATGATCCGCTCGGTCAGCTGCGCCGGGCAGGATTCCACGTTCGGGCAGCGTATATCTTTGTCTCCCTCTTTGGCGGGAGCGAGTTCCGCGCCGCAGCTCGGGCAACGCGTGGGCATCACGAACCGGCGGATCTGGCCCTCACGTCCCTTGCGTCGCTCCAGCACCGGACCGACGAGCTCGGGAATCACGTCTCCCGCCTTGCGCACCACCACGGTGTCGCCGATGAGCACGCCTTTGCGTTCCACTTCAAAGGGGTTGTGCAGCGTGGTACGGGATACTGTGGAACCGGCCACGTACACGGGTTTCAACACCGCCACCGGAGTCACACGTCCGGTGCGCCCCACCTGCACAGTGATGTCAAGCAGCTCGGTATTGACTTCTTCCGGTGGATATTTGTAGGCGATGGCCCAGCGCGGCGCACGCGATGTGGCACCAAGGGAACGCTGCAATCCCAAATCGTCGACCTTCACGACGATGCCGTCAAGCGCGTGTTCGATGTCGCCTCGGTGTTCGCCGTAATAGTCGATCATGTCGAGGATTTCCTTGAACGACGTGACCTCACGGTTGTGCGGAGAGACGGGCACACCCCATTTCTTATACAATTCGTAGGCTTCGGATTGGTCGTTGACCACATCATGGCCGTTGCCGGCGTGCCCCGCACCCCAACGCAGCGATCCGATGCCGTGCGCGTAGAAGCTCAGGCGACGGGTTGCGGTGATACGCGGATCCTTCTGTCTCAGGCTACCTGCGGCCGCGTTGCGGGGATTGGCGAATGGCGCGCGACCGGCGTCCTCGTTCTCGGCGTTCAGCTTGTTGAAATCGTCCCATCGCATGAACACTTCGCCGCGGATCTCCACGAATTCGGGAATGTCTTCCTCCGGTCCGGCAAGGTTCTGCGGAATGGTGGAGATGGTGCGCACGTTGAGAGTGATGTCCTCGCCGGTCACGCCATCGCCTCTGGTCAGACCCTGTTCAAGCACGCCGTTGCGGTAGATGAGGTTCAGCGCAAGACCGTCGATTTTCACCTCGCAGGTCATGGGCAGTGGCTTCGATTCGGGCCAATCCAATCCCCTGAGCACGCCGTCGTACCATTCGCGCAGCTCCTCGATGGAGAACACGTCATCGAGGCTCATCATGCGCGATGGATGACGTACGGAAGCGAAGTCGTTGGAGAACGTGCCCCCCACACGATGGGTCGGTGACTGCGGTGAGTCAAGTGATGGGAACTGCGCCTCAAGCGATTGCAGGCAGCGCAATCTTGCGTCATATGCCGCGTCGGATGAGACGGGGGCATCGTCGATATAGTATGCGATCTGGTCTGATTCCACCCATGCGGCCACGCGCGCCCACAGCCTGGCCGCGGCTTCGGCGCTCATCGAAGCCACATCAACCTTGTCGAGGCGCATGGCGTCGGCATCGGTCGGCTGCAACGCGGCAATCCAACGTTCGCTGCCCGGAGTCAGCGAAGCCAGCCCCTCATCGGCCACGACGGCCGCGGAACTACCGTCGCTCTCCGGCGCGTCGAAATCCCATGCCAACTGTTCGGAATCATCACGATTCGTCATTGTCACCGCTTTCCCATCATTTCCGCCATGCCGCGCGGATGTCCACGCCAGCACCGATTATCGCACAAATGTTCGACCGTTTTGTTAGTTGTTCAGAGAGCGCAGGAACTGCACCTGCACCACGTCGGCACCGTCATGGTCTTCGTAATCCATGCGCATCGCGGCCACCGACAGGGTGCGTGCGGGCACGAACATGCCTTTGTCCACGCAGACGCGGGCCGCTTGGTGCATCAGGGGCGCGACCGGCGTGTTCGGCCATACCGGCAGTCCGGCGTCGGCGAGCACGTGGATGGCTTCCTGCACGTTGGTCGGCACCGGAATGCACTGCGATTGCGCTCTTCCGATCAGTTCCTGCAGTTCGCTTTCGAGCACGGCGATACGTCCGGGGGCGATCTCCTCGCTCATGATGTATGAGGCGGCGGCAAGGTCGAAGTGGTCGCACATCCATTCCGCATAGGCGAGGCGATAGTAGGCAAATGAGGCGTCTTCCCGGTCAAGCGCGACGTTCAGCGCGTTGAGGCATGCCGCACGTGCCGGATCCCAGTCCTCGGCACGCCCCAGCTGCACGGCGAGCTTGAGGTGCGACAGCGGGTATGCGGGGGCGTAACGCACCATGGCGTTCAGATGCGGCAGCGCGGCATCGACGCCTTTGACTTGGGCGAGCAGGTCGGCAAGCTCCATATGCATGTAGAACAGGTTGTCGGGGATGAGCACCGTTCTTTCGCCTTCGGTGGCGAACATGCGGTTGTAGATGACGCGTTCCGCATATGAATTGAAGTACCGCGGCACGCCCGGATTTTCAGCGAAGATCCGGTCCATGCGTTCGAGTGTGGACTGGGCGGATTCGATGGCCCGCTCGACGTCTCCGGAGAACAGCATGTCTCGTGCCTTCAGACGTTCGTCATCGAGGGATTGTGCCAGTTCGAATGAGAAGTCGGGCGTGTCTTCGCCGTCGATCAGCGCGCTGGTGACCTGCGGCGCCAATTCGGTCAATTCCGGATCGGATATGGAATTGATGATGTCCATGGCCTGTTTGGCTTTGGCCACCGATTCGAGTCCGTCGCTTTGCGCAAGACGATGGAACTCCCCCACGGCGCGCTGCAACAGGTCGACACGCTGGATGGACAGGCCCATCATGTTCTCACAGCCGAACAACTGCGCCGTGCCGTCATCAAAACGAATGTCGGACAGTTCGGGTTCTTCTTGGCTTCCCGCCGGTGAGAATCGGCTGTCACGAAGGTCGAAGGCCGCATCGATGGGTTTGAGCGCGCCTTTGCCGTCCACGTCCATTTCGGCGTCGAACATGCGGTATGTGGCGGTTGGATGGGCCAATCCGTCAGTGTCGAGCCGCTTCAGGAACTCGTCGCGGGCGAAGGTGACGGTCACCAAGTTGCGTACGGTCGGGTTTTTGCGCAGCTGCGCCATCGGATCGTCGTCATCATCATCGAGGTAGGTGTCGTACTCCGTTTTGTCGCTGGCGTCGTCCCGCATGGAGGCGTCGTCATCATCGGCGCGTCCGTCCGGTACCGCGAACGCCATTTCGTCGAAGTCGATGTCTTTCATCAGGTCTTCGAACTGGCCGTCCACCGTATCGTCTCCAGTGCCAACGCTATCCGAGCCAGCCGAATCGTCGGAATCGATTGATTCGGATGAGATATCGGTGGTTCTCGGAGTGACGGGCCGAGCCGGATCGCCATGGTAGTCGCCGTCCTTTGGAGCGGCTTTGGATCCGGATGGCCTCATGTCTCCGGTACGGATGCGTTCGAAGGCGCTTAACGCCTCGCTCATCAACTCGCTGATGGCGGAATCCTGTTCGGCTACGGCCTCTTCCAGACCAATCGAATCGATGTGCATCGACACGCGTTTGACATTCGGATCGGCTCCGAAGCTCAGCGCGGCCATCATGAGTCCGACGCGCAGATTGTAATCGACGCTCATACGCGTGCGTTCGACGTCGGTCAGGTCGATCCACGCGCGGCGCGATACGTCGTATCGGGTGAACGGCATCATGGACACTCCAGCAGAAGTGAAGCCGATTGCGACTTCGCCGTCGCTGAGGTCGCACCGGAAGTCAACGTCGAAACGGTATGGCAGACGCAGGCTGCGCAGCAGACCGGACATGGTCTGCCGGTACACCCATTCGGAACCTCCGTCGGCGCCGAAATCGCCTTCCAACACGTTGTCCTTGGTTGATTCGGCGACTTCACGCCGGAAGTCGGCCGCGATATCCGCCAGTCGGCTGGCGGCCTGGATGCCGTCTTCCCGGTTCGGGTCGAGGATCGCGCCGAACCGGTCGTCCGGTTTCAACGCGATCAGCGTCGGATTCTCCAGCAGGGCGAAGTCGATCTGCGCGGCTTCGGCACGCGTCACCGTGTCCTCCGTGGGGAGAGCGCCGATGCGTGCGTTACGTTCCAGCCATGAGCTGACGGCGGCGAAGCGGTTGAGGTTGCCCTCGATGTTGAGGGCGCACAGCACTGCCGAGAACGGCAGGGAGGAATCCCATGCGAAGAAGTAGCATCCGGAATAGCTGGATGTGTACAGGCGCAGCGGTTCCGCTCCGTGCACAGCTTCGAGCCCTTGATCGGTATCGAGCGCGTGGGCTTCGCGCATCAGATCGGCGAAGTAGTCTTCCAGGCCGGAGGCGCGCATGCCATGCGACCGGGCGCTCATGGTGTCTCTGATGGACCGTCGGATGGCGCCTATGGGCGCTTCGCGGTTGAGCCTGCGGAAAATGTTGCCGGAACCGAAGCCGACGAGCAGGCCGTTCATCTGTGGCAGCATGTAGGCGGCGAAGAACGCGATGGTGATGGCGTCCCGGTATTCGAGGTCGAACCGCATATTCGCTGGCAGGTTGGCGCGCATTTGCTCAAGCGTGTAACGGCTGCCGGTTTTGAGCCATGAGGCGAGCCACATCATGCGACCGCCCGGCATGCGTCCCACGACGCCGCCTTGCGTGGCGCGCACCGTTTTCGGATTGCGGCTGGCCGCATGGCCGAGTCTTGGACCGTCCGCCAACGTAAGGGTTTCCTCTTTGACGAAGACGAACCGCGGTTCGAGTTCCTGCGTGTCCATGTCCGGATCGGTGCCGGCGAAGACACGCGCTTTGCCGTCCGCGAGCGCGATTTGGGCGAAGTGGTCGCTGTCGGTGAACAATCCGATGGAGAAGGCATGGCCGTGGGTCTGCGGCAGTTGGGCCCATCCGAGGCGGAATCCTCCGGGCACGCCTTCGAATCCGTCGATGACGTGTCGTTTGATGAGCGGATTAAGCCGGATGGCGTTGCGGGTCAGTTCGTCGACGATGTCGTCGGGCTTGTCAAGCGCCTTGCCGAAGGGGTTGGCGTGGATGTGGCGCGGCGTGGCCTGGTTGACGAGTCGCCGCACATTTTGCCTGACGCGTTCGAGCATGGTCCGGTTATGTTCCGGTTGGCTGGCCGGGTCTGATGGTGTGCGGTGAGACATGTGTGCCATTCTTTCAATCCAACGCGACATGAAGCTATTAGAATAATGACGTGACTTTTTCGAAGCAGCGTTTTCAGGCACGTCGTCGTATGTGCGCAGCCATTGTAGTCGCTTTCGCGGTGATGGTGGCGGTCGAGTGCGTGTTGTGCAATATGCCGTTTTGGCGTTCCTTGGCCGCATCGGGTGATTCCGCCGCCGCGTACAACGTGCTGGGCCCTGGGCTCGAACGTACTGACGAGGGGTTGTTGAAGGTCACCGATCCGACGCAGGCATATATGCAGGTCGATGCGGATGGCTCGTCGGAATATGTTCGTATGGACCCGGTGTCTTCGAAGGCGTTGGATAAGGCAGCCAGACAATCGGAGCAGGTGTTGCGCACGGTTCGCGTCCGTCCTGATGTCAATCGCAGGGCCGGTACGGTCAGTTCGGTGTCGGTGTCTTCGCCGCGTTCGCTGTATGTGCATGCGGCGGCTGCCGGTGGTTCGGTGTGCGTGCGGATTGTCGAGCCGAAGGGTTCGCTGATTCCGTTTGATGCGGTGCGTGCGAATGTGCGTGTACCGTTCGCGTTGAATCCGTTGCGTATCGGCGTGATGGTGGCCGTGTTGGCGATGGTACTGGTGTGGAGGCCTGGTTCGCGGTTGTGGCGGATGCCGTTGGATACGACGAGTGTGAGGCAGCGTGCGTGGCTGGGGGCGCTGCTGGCGGTGCCTGTTGTGGTCACTTGTGCCGTTGTGGTGTGGCAGCTGGTGGAGGCGGCTCCGTTGAGCTTCCATACGAAAGGCACGTACACGTATGATTTCGACCAGTACGATTACGTGGCAAGGGCGCTGCTTGATGGTCACGCGTGGTTGGATTTGGATGTGCCGGATGCGTTGCGTGACGCGGCGGATCCGTATGATGTGGCCACCCGGCAGCGGTTGCTTGCCGATGGCGTAAGCCCAGTGTATTGGGATTACGCGTTCTATCAGGGGCACTGGTATTCGTATTTCGGTGTGGTTCCCGCGTTGTTGTTGTTCCTGCCGTATCGGGCGGTCACATCGTTGTTCGTCGATGGCGGGCTGATGATGCCCTGCGGTGCGGCCGTGCCGCTGCTGATGCTTGGTTTTCTGGTATTCGGATGTCTGCTGGTGATTCGTGTGATATCCCGAATTCGTCCGAATGCGCCGTTGGCTGCGGTCAGTATGCTGTGCGTGTTCATGCTGTTGGCTTCCAATGGTTTGTATCTGTGGTATCGGACGAATTTCTATTCGGTGCCGATCGCCGCCTCCCTGTTTCTGAGCGTGTTGGGATTGTGGCTGTGGTTGGGCGCCGCCAAGCGGGTGCCGGTGTCAGGCGATCGGATTCGTGAGGTTGATGGCACGCAGTCGTTGTCGTTGCCCCATCTGGCTGCAGGCTCGATGTGCATTGCGGCCAATCTGGGGTGCCGTCCGCAGTTCATTCTCGTGGCGTTGCTGGCTTTCGTAATATTCTGGCCGCAGATTCAGTCGATTTTCCGTCACGCCTCCAATGATTCCTCCATTCCCCATATGTCGGTCTGGCGTCTGATGCGCGCGCCGTTGGCCGCATTGCTTCCCGCGTTGATTGTGATCGTTCCTCTGCTGGCGTACAACGTGGTCCGGTTCGGATCACCGCTCGACTTCGGCACCTCATATCAGATGACGGTCACGGATATGACCAGTTATCGGCAGCCATTGTCGAATCTTGCGCTGACCGTCTCATATTACCTGTTCCTGCCGTTGCGGTTCACGGATGCGTTTCCGTTCCTCGCCGTCAGTCCGGCGCCTCTTCCCACTTGGGGATTTACCGAGGCAATGCCTGGCGGCTTATTCACGATAGCTCCGTTGACGTTGGCCGCGCTGGCCTGCCCGTTCCTCTACCGGCGTATGCGCAAGGCCGGGCGCACGAACACATGGCTGTTGTTGACATCCAGCCTGGCATTGGGATTGCTGCTTGTGGTGCTTGACTCCCGCATGGCTGGTTTGGGATGGCGGTACATCGCCGATTTCGGATGGCTGTTTGCCTTGGCCGCGTTGCCTTCGTTGCTGATCGTGCTTGATTGCGGCAAGCCGCGTCTGCGTTGGGTATGTCGTGCCGGATTCCTCGCGCTGCTGCTGTTCACGCTGGTTGTCGCGCTGATGTCGTTGTTCCTGCCCGGGCGTGACGATGAGATGTTGCGCAACAATCCCGCCCTCTATCTCGACGTGCAGTCCTGGTTCATGTTGGGTTGACGTCCGACATAAGCTACATCCAGTAAAAATTCAGGTTTCTTTCCTGATTCATATAGCAGTTTTTCCGGTTTGCTCTGAGTTTCATCGGCAATCATAACGATTGTCATCATTGTTGCTTTGAGTTATGTTCCGGGGGTCGCCGACCATGAAACCGCTTTCGCCGCCACGCAACCATCCTCAGGCCGCACGTCGGATGCCAAAGGCGACATCGTGCTGCTCACCACCGAACTGGGCCGCGACGACAACGCCGTGCAGGACCAAGTCGTCAAACTCGATGCCGAAACCAGCAGTGTGACGCGACTGTTGGATTTCGGCAGCCTGTTCGCCGATTACAAGGCGTCCGCCACGCATGCGGGCACGGACGATTCGGATGAACTGCCGGTGAACCTGCGCGCGGTTGCGCCTGCGGTTCGTTACAATCGGCGGTATGGGTTTCTTCGATTCGCTGTTCGCCGGTAAACATTCCACACCGGCTTCGTCCGTCACGTTCCATCTCGACCAGGCCGCCCACATGTACGAGGACGGCAATATCGGCTTGGAAGCCACCACGCTTGATATCACCCCTGACAGCAAGCGTGTGGCGATAATCGGCTTGAACGGCGCAGGCAAGACCACGCTGCTGAAGTTGCTGGACGGAGCGTTGGCCGCCACGTCCGGAACGGTCCGCATCGAAGCGGACGGTACCGCATACGACCCCGCCGTGAAACGCGATCTGAAGCATGTCGAGGATCTGGTCGGCCGCGTGCGGCGCGAAGAGATTCCGAACGCCTACTACAAGGCGGCTTCGATTCGTGAGGCGATCGACCTGCCGTTGAAGAAGCACAAGGTGCCGGAAAGCGAACGTCAGGCGATCATCGGCAATCTGTTCGCGCATTTCGATCTGGCTTCCGTGGCCCGCGAGCCGGCCTCCGCTTTGGATAGCGAGAAGCGGCATCTGCTGGCGATCGCGGCCGCGTTGAGCTTCTCCCCCGCTGCGATCGTCGCCGACGAGCCGACCAAGGGATTGGACGAGGTGGCGTCGGCGCGCGTGGCGAAGGCCCTGTTCAGCTATGACAAGCAGGTGGTGTTCGCCACGCATGACACGGATCTGATCGTCCGTCCGGAATATGCGATCGGCCGCGTGCTCGTTGTCGACGACCATCGTGTGGTGTTCGACGGCGCGCCTCGTGAGGCGGTCGATTTTTACACGGATTTGGTTCGTTCGAAGTATGAGGCGGCGAAGGGCGACAGGGCGTAGAAGAGATTTCGGACTCGGCAGTCCGTTCAGCCGATCAGTTCGTTGACGGTGTCGATCACCACGTGCACGTTATGCCGGAAATCGTCCGGTTCGGGCAGTAGTGAGATGGCCAGATAGCCGTTGGAGGTCATGTCGAAGAAGTAGCCGGGCTGTCCGGATACGCCGTGGCGTTCGATCATGTGCAGCACCAGCTCGTTCTCGTCGAGCACGCTGGGCACGCGCAGCAGTACGTTCCATCCGCCTTCGGCACGCAATACGCTGACAAGACCTTGCTCGTCCGCGTCGAGCATGGCATGCAGTGCTTTGAGATTGCCGCGCACACGTTCCTGCACGCGCGCGGTCTGCGATGGCGCCGCTTCAAGCAGTGCGGGAATTTGTTTTGCGACGATCTCGCTCATGGGCAGATAGTCGTCGGCGATCACGTCGAGACGACGCTTGGCTTCCGTCACGTCTTCTGCCGGTCCGGACACTTGGATCCAGCCGACTTTGGCATGCGGTGCGGCGAGCATTTTCGAAAAACCGTCCAACGCGAATGTGAGCGCGCCACGCTCCCCCGCGAGTCGTGCATTGCCTTCGAATGGTTCCAAATCGTAATCGTAGAACACTTCGTCGGCGATGATGGCCACGTCGTGGTCCCGGCACAGGCGGACGATCGCCTCGCGTTCCGACGGTTTGACGTACGAACCGGTCGGATTGTTGGGGTTGATGAGCACCAGCGCGCGGATGCGATTGCCGTCCGGGCCTTCCAGCGCGGTTTTCAGTTCGGCCACGTCGATGTACCAGGAGCCGTCGAATCGTTGTTGGTATTCGATCATGTCGACGCATTCGAGGCGTGCGATCGATTCGATGAGCGGATAGCCGGGTTTCGGTGCGAGCACGGCGTCACCGGCATCACACAGCAGTTTGATAAGCCACGAGTAGGCTTCGGAAGTTGAACTGAGGATGTACAGGTCGTCCGGCGAGCAATGGCCGATTTCCTGCATGTCAAGGAACGCGGCCAGCGCCTCACGCGCGTAGCGTTGGCCGCGCGGGTCGGCGGAGTAGATGTCCGGCACAAGATCCGGAGCCAGCGCGTGCCGTGTCGGATTGGAGTCGTTGAGCTTGCCGAGCGGTCTGCCGGCTGTTTTGGCGGTGGCTTCCGCCTTGGCGATGGGATTGGGCTCACTGATGTCGACTCTTGAGGAAAAACGCATGCTCTCCACCCTACTCCATGGACTGCCGTCTTCCATCTGCGGCACATGGAACAACGAAAAAGGCCGTCCGACGAATCGGACGGCCTTGTGACAACCTAATCGGTCAACACATCACTTCTGCTTGGTGCTCGCGTAGTATGCGGCGCCGATGATGCCGGCCTCGTTGTGCAGCTTGGCTGCGACGATCGGGGTCTTGATGTCGATGTACGGCAGGAACTTCTCGGAGTAGTACTTGGTCAGGCGCTTCGCCCACTTCTTGTAGCCCATGTCGAGCTTCTCGCGGATGGAGGATGCGGCGTACTTCTCCGCGTCGCCCTTGCCCTTGAGCAGTTCCAGATGGCCGAGCTCGGTGTTCGGAATGAGCTCGCCGTTGAAAATCAGCGCGGTGCCGATGCCGGTGCCCAGCGTGGTGGCGATGACGAGGCCATCCTGGCCCTTCGCGGCGCCGAACTGCTGCTCGGCAAGACCGGCGGCGTCAGCGTCGTTCACCACGGTGACCGGACGACCGCAAGCTTCGGAGAACACTTCGGTGACGTCCACGCCGACCCAGGACTGGTCCAGGTTGGCCATGTAGCCAAGCTTCTCGCCCACATGAATCGGAGCCGGGAAGGCGATGCCGACCGGAGCGGACTCCGGAACCTCGAAATGCTCGAGCTGCTGGCGAACGATTTCGCCGACGGCCTTCGGAGTGGACACCTCCGGGGTGAGGATCTTCAGACGCGGTTCGGCGAACTCGCCCTTCTCGAGGTTAACCGGGGCGGCCTTAATGCCGGAGCCACCAATGTCAACGCCGAATGCCTGTGCAGTCTCAATCATCTTCAACCTCTCTATCAAGGTATGTTATGGGTGTATTCGAACCGGTACGTATTATGGTAACTCGCAACATGCCCAAAATCGCGCGCGACATGCACAAATGGTGAGAACGATTGCACAAATTGTAATACTTAACCGAGTAAATATTTCATCGCCTGTTTTGCAAACGATTCGTCCCACGTCGGTAGAGGCTCCGACGTGGGACGAATCGTCAATCGCGTGATCGCCGCGCGTTGGGAAACGCGTGGGCCACGGTATTACTTCAGCGGCGGCATCGGCTGCCATTCCGGATCATGCAGCAGCTTGCGCGAATCCCACCATCCCTTGGCGATCTGAACGATGCCGGTCTTGAAATGCTCGCGGTCCACCATCATCAGTCGAATCACTTCCTTGACCGCGGTCAGCACCGTACCCAGACCGAACAACAGCGGACGGTAATCGCCGTACGTCATGAAGTATCGGGCCATGTAGCCGCGGTTGCGCATGATGTGGTAGCGGTTCATGTCGGAAGTGGAGTTGAGCTGGCGCACGCCGGCGATGTCCCAATTGCCGATCTCGCGCGTACGGCGCAGCACCACGTCGGGCACGACGATCGGATTGGTGACCTTGCTGGCACGATAGCCGTACATCGTGTCGTCCCAATAGATGAAGAAACGCGGGTCGGGCAGACCGATCTTCTCGACGATGTTGCGGCGGAACAGGCCGCCTTCGAAGCACAACGTGTCCATCACGCGATAGCCAGCCGGGCCGAACGCAGCCGGTGCGATCGGGTTCGGAATGCCGAGCGGGACGATGAAATCGTACTGCCAGTAGAACGGACCGCCATCATAGTCGTAGCGGCTTCCCTGAATCACGTCGTGCCGATCGGTCCACTTGGCCAAGCGCTCGATGCCTTCCGGCATGACGGCGACGTCGTCGTCCATGACCCAGAACCATTCGGCACCCAGCTCGTACGCCTTCTTCACGCCTGCGGAGAAACCGCCCGCACCACCGAGGTTGTCGGTCTGCGGCGCGTAGACCACGCGGTTCTCGTTGCCGGACAGGTCGGCCACGGTGGTGCCCCACTGCGCGGTGAGTTTGGCGCTGAATTCTTCGACCATGCCATGGGTCTTGTCGCTGTGCTCGTTGTCCACGACGATGATGCGCCACGGGGCGACGGTAAGCTTCTCGATGGATTCGAACAGGGTGGCGAGCAGCTGCTGGCGCTTGTAGGTCACCACGACGATAGCCAGCTTTTCGATGGTCTTCTTCGCAACTTGCTTTTCAGTCATACGTTCCATTCTTGCACCGGCCCTCAACCACACATCGGCCATGTTCGATATGGAGCCGAGCACGGGCATAATCCGCGACAAATATGGACAGAACCTTGCACGGCACGAACTTGTTTGCCATAATGAACCGCGTATGCAGGGGAATCCGTATGACGGATTGAGATGGGCGTGGACGTCCGAACCCTTTGAACCTGATGGTTGACACCAGCGTAGGGAGGCATGGCCATATGGCTGATGTGATTTCCGCAACCAATTCCGATTCCGCGTTCGACGCTTCGAAGGGCGTCACGCGAACCAATCTTCCCCCATTCGCGCAGCGGCTGCGCAAAGCCGCCGACCTCGTATGGGAGGAAGGCTACAGGCAGCCGTTCATCCGCGAACTGAGCGAAGGCACTCTGCCGCGCGAGAAGTTCGCGTTCTATCTGCTGCAGGATTTCCGTTATCTCAACGACTACGCCAGAGTGCATGCTTTGGGACTGGCCAAAACAGACGATCCGGAGATCATGGCGTTCATGCTCAACGTGCAGAACGGCGCGTTGAATGTGGAGTCGACCGTGCACCGCACGTATCTGGCCAGCTACGGCATCACCGACGAGCAGATGAACAACGTGCGCCAGTCGGCGTTCGCCCGCGCGTACACGTCGAACATCCTTTCCATCGCCTATGGCAAGGGTATCCTCGACATTCTCGTGGCCGTGCTCCCCTGCGCCTGGGTGTACGCGGATTACGGATATCGTCTTGCCCATGAATTCGCCGACACGCTCGATGTGAACCAGTACAAGAGCTGGGTGGACATGTACAAGACCGACGAGTTCTGGCAGGGTTCGGCTTGGCTGATCGAGCATATCGAAAAACTCGCCGCCGAGGTGAGCGAGGAACGTAAGCAGGAGCTGGTCGATATTTTTGTGACCGGCGTTGAGAACGAGTACATGTTCTGGTCCAGCGCGTACGACATGCAGTACACGTGGAAGCCCGAATGGGATCAGGAGAGCTGATTCTCCGGCACGCTCTCTTCCGATTGTTTATTTCCATATGAAGCGACCCGCCTTCCGATTGGTTCCGGAGGGCGGGCCGCTTCTCATATAACGTTCGGCTCGCTATTCGCGCACGAGACGAATGTGCTCCACGTCGTCACGCTGGGAACGACGGTAGAGCACGAAACGGTTGCCGATGACCTGCACGAGTTCCGCGCCAAGCTGTTCGGCGAGACCTTCGCCGGCCTCCTTGGCGGTCAGGCCGGAACCGTCGAGCACGGAGCATTTGATGAGCTCGCGCTTCTCGATGGTCTCGTCCGCCTGTTTGACGGCGTTTTCGCTCAGATCGTTCTTGCCGACCTGGATGAGCGGATTGAGTTTGGTGGCCAGGCCGCGCAGCTGCTTGACCTGCTTTTTGGTAAGTGCCATATGTGTTCCATTCCTATCTACAAATACCCGCTCAAGCCTAGCGTGAGGACGGTATTTGCCCATCCGCCCGCAACGCACCGGTCATAACAGCACGCCCAGCACGACCAGTGCGACGAGATAGACGAGCATCACGATCGCCACGGCCACGTCCATGCCGGTGACGCGCATGACACGCCAATGCGTGCGCGTCGCACCTTCCTCATAGCAGCGCGCGTCCAAGGCGAGGCTCAGGTTGTCGGCGTGGCGGATGGCTGCGGCGAAGACCGGCACGACGACCGCCACCATCGCTTTGATGCGTACTACGAACGAACCTGTTTCGACGCTGCCACCGCGCGCCGACTGCGCGTCGATGATCGCTTTCGTTTCCATGCCAAGCGTCGGCAGGAAACGCAGGGCGAGGCTCATCACCAATGCCGTCTCCTGCGTGTGCAGGCCGAATCTGGCGAACGGTGACAGCAATGATTCGAACGCGTCGGTCATGGCGGTCGGTGTGGTGGAGGCAAGGAACATCGCTCCGATGACGATGACCACGGCGAACCGACATGCGTAGAGTATGGCGATGCGGATGCCGTCATCGGTGATGGGAATCGGCCCGAGGCTCGCCACCGTGGTGCCGGTGCGCACGAAGAAGATGTTCAGCAGGCCGCAGAAAACGAACAATGCCAGGAACACACGCACGGAAGCGGCCAATCGGCCTACATTGATGCGTCCGGCCGCGGCGATCACGCCGGTGAACACCACGGCAAGCAGCAATTGCCAGAATGAGCCGATGGCGAACGCGGAGAACATGAGCGCCAATGCGGACAGCATGCCCACGCGCGGATCGAGGCGTTCCAACAGGGTCCGCCGCTCCCCCACGGTCGCGGTGTCCGAGCCGGCGGCGTCCACGGATGGTTCCGCATCCGGCTCCTCTTCGCAGGTGGCTTTCACTGTGGATTCCGTGGATTCCTTAGAGTCCGCACGTTTCGCCGGCTTGCCCAATATGATGGTACGGTCGGCAAGCTCGTCCACTTCATCCTGCGAATGCGAGATGAGCAGTATGGTCACGCCGCGTGATTTGAGCTCGTGGATGAGCCCGTGCACGCGTGCGGCGGCCTCCTCGTCAAGACCTGCGGTCGGCTCGTCCAGAATCAACGCTTTCGGCTCGCATGCGATCACGCCGGCGATCGCCACCAGTCGCTGCTGGCCGCCCGACAGGTCGAACGGCGAACGGTCTCGCAGATGTTCGATATGCAGCAGCCGCATGGCCTGCATGGCGCGTTCCATCGCCTCGGACGTATCCAATCCCAGGTTGGAAGGCCCGTATGCGACGTCTTCGGCCACGGTGTCGGCGAACAGCTGCCGTTCCGGATGCTGCATGACGTAGCCGACCGTACGGCGCAGCCTCGTACGGTTTTTGCGATTGAGGGGCTTCGTTCCGCCGTTCGCCTTCGCAGTGGCCACGGCGATGCCGTCGATGACGATCGAGCCTGTCGTGGGTTTCTCCAACGCGCACAGCATGCGCGCCAATGTGGTTTTGCCGGCGCCATTGCGTCCCATCAACGCCACTGTCTCGCCTTTGCCGATGCTGAACGACAGGTGGTTGAACACGTCACGTTCGGCGTCCACGTAACGATACGATATGTCGCGTGCTTCGATGAGCGTTTCGGCGGGCTCATCATCAATGCGTTTCGGTAGGCCCACCGATTGAACCGGCATCCGAAGCCGCTCGTCGGCGGGGCCATCGCCTACGATGTGGCCTGCTTCCAGCTGAATCACACGGTCGGCATGTTCCAACTCGTCCTCATGGTGCGTGACGAGAATGATGGTGGTGCCGCGGTCCTGGAGTTCGTCCAGCACCCGCATGATGTCGGCGCGCCCTTGCGGGTCGAGCATGGCGGTCGGCTCGTCGAGCACGAGCACATCGGAATCCATCGCCAGCATGCCGGCGATGGCGATGCGTTGTTGTTGGCCGCCGCTCATGCGCGTCGGATCGGAAGCACGATAGTCGCTCATATCCACGGCGTCCAGCGAACCGGAGATGCGCAGGCCGATCTCATCATGCTCAATCGCAAGATTCTCCGGTCCGAACGCCACGTCGTCTTCGGTGACGGTGGTGACGATTTGGTCTTCGGGATGCTGGAACACCGCGCCTATGCCGCAACGGGCGGTTCGATACTCGTCGGCGTGCGCGCCGCACTCGTCGAACACCACATTGCCTGACAATACGACATATCCCTCATCGGGAGCCACCAGTCCGGCGATGACACGTGACAGCGTGGATTTGCCCGAACCGTTCGGTCCGGCCAGACAGATGCGTTCGCCACGGCGGATGTCAAGGCTCACACCGTCAAGCGCCCATGTCGCGCCGCCATCATAGGTGAATCGCACATCGCGTAACGTTATGATCGGCGCATTGGTCGTAACCATAAAATCTTCCTTCACCAGCACTGTATGGAATTCTCGGGGAAAACAAGACGGAGGAACCCTCCGACGGATGCGGACGGTCCCTCCATGTTCATTTCAATGGGAACAAACGAAGCTCAACGGTTCAGCAGGTTGGAGATCGGCTTGTAGATCAGGAACGTGACCACGCCGTGGATGGTGAACTTCAACGCGTTGAACGGCAGGAGCGCCGGCACTATAAGCGCCACGACCTGCGCGGTGGTCATGTGCGCGTAGAACGGCGTGACGATGATGTTGCCGACGATGGCGACGGCGAGCGCCACGACAGCGCCGACGATGATGCCGATCAGCGCGCCCTTGCGCGTCTTGTTCTTTTTGTAGATGAGCGATGCCGGCACGGACAGGGCCAATGCCACGAGCACGGCCATCAGGGTGCCCCATGGGTTGGTGAACAGGTGCGGCACGAAGCCGAGCACGCTGACGATGACGGCTGCGGCCGGTCCGAACGCGAAGCCCGCGACGAGGCAGACGATGCCGGATGGGTCGTATTTGAGCCACTGCACGCCTGGGATGATCGGGAATTCGATGAAGCTGACGGCCATGGACAGCGCCACGAACAGCGCGTACATGGCGATGCGTTTGGTGGACCAGCGGCCGGAGTCGGCGACGCCTGTGGAGTGCGCGTTGTCCGGACGGGTCATCGGTTTGTCTGCGGCCTGATCAGCTGCGGTATTGGAGGTATTGCTAGGAGAGGATACACTCATGTTGAGCTCCGTTTCTTCCATCCGGACTGTAACCGTTGGCCCCGGATTCTCACCGGATCAGCCGCTTTCGCGGGTCGCGGGCTTCGGTATGGGGCCGTTATGAATGCCGGTCGTGCCGTTACCGCCAGTAAGGATTTTCACCTTCCCTGAAACTTGCTTGTCCATATATACGCCCGCCATGCGATATGCGCAACCTGCGTTCCGTTTTCGTCTTGCGATTCGGAACGCAGCCTGCGCACGCCGCGACAGCGGGCATGTTATGACAGCAGGTCGAGCAGATCGTCCTTGCTGAGCGTGCCGACGCCGCCGGATGCGGTGCCGTCGGTGAATTGGCGCGCCAGCTCGTTTTTCTTTTCCTGCAGTTTCAGGATGCGTTCCTCGATGGTGTCTTTGGCCACGATCTGGTATACGTTCACGTCCTGGGTTTGGCCGATACGGTGCGCACGGTCGGTTGCCTGGTTCTGCGCGGCGGCGTTCCACCATGGATCGGCGTGCACCACCACGGACGCGCCCACGAGGTTCAGGCCCGTGTTGCCGGCTTTGAGCGAGATGAGGAATACGGGCACGTCATTGCCATTGAATTCGTCGACCAGTTCCACACGGCGTTTCTTCGGCGTCTCGCCGGCGATGGTGTAGTATTCCACGCCTTGTTCGGCGAGTCTGGCGCCGATGAGTTCGAGGAACGAGGTGAATTGCGAGAACACGAGGACCTTTTTGCCTTCGTCCATGCATGTGGCCACGAGTTCGGCGATGGCGTCGAGTTTGGCGGAGGCGTTCTTCGCGTCGGCGTATACGAGTCTTGGATCGCAGCAGATTTCGCGCAGCAAGGTGAATTCGGCGAGGATGCGGATCTTCTTGGTGTTGAAGTCGGCGTCCGACGCCTTGGTGAGCGTGGCGCGTAGCCGCTGTTCGTGTGCGGCGTACAGTTTGCGCTGCTCTCCTTCCAGTTTGACGGTGAGCACGTTCTCGAATTTGTCGGGCAGGTCGGTGAGCACGTCTTTTTTCAGACGGCGTTTGATGAACAGTCCCACCAATGTCTGCAGTTTGTCGGCCATGACGGAATGTTCCGGACCGGGAGCCATGATCGGCTGCTCGTATTTTTCGCGGAATTTCGTATAGGTGCCGAGCAGTCCGGGCATGAGGAAGTCGAAAATGCTCCACAGTTCGCTCAACCGGTTTTCGATTGGCGTGCCGGTCAGAGCGAAGCGATGGTCGGCCGTGACCTGTTTGACCGATTTGGCCACCTTTGTGGCATGGTTTTTGATGTATTGCGCCTCGTCGAGCGCCATCAGCGCGAAATGGCAGGCTGCGTAATCGTCCACGTCGCGACGCAGCAGATCGTAGGAGGTGATCACCACGTCGGTGCCGTCGTACGTCGTGGTGCCATTCGTCGTAGCACCGTCGTTCTCCTGCGATTGCGCGGCCACCGTCGCGATGGCCTTGCGTCGCTGCGCTTTCGTACCGGCGACGACTTCCACCGTCAGATCGCCCGCGAATTTCTCGCATTCCGCGGCCCAGTTGTAGACGAGCGATGCCGGGCAGACGATGAGTGACGGACCGTTTCCTTTGCGCGCTTCGATGAGCGAGAGCAGCTGCACGGATTTGCCGAGGCCCATCTCGTCGGCGAGGATGCCGCCGAAGCCCTTGTCCCACAGGGTGGACAGCCATTGGAAGCCCTCCACTTGGTATGGGCGGAGCACGGTTTTGAGCCGTTCGGGCACTTCGTAGCGTTTCGGATCGACGATCTTCACATCGTTGACATAGTCCACGAACGAGGCGCTTTTGCCTTCGTCGTCCACTTGGGAGTCCAGCAGGAACGCTTGGTATCCGGGGATTTTGATGATGCCGGAGTCGAGCTGTTTTTCACTCAGGTCGAGGTCCGTGGACACTTGGTCGAGCTCATGCAGGTCGGCTTCCTTCAAATCCACGAACGTGCCGTTTTTGAGCCGATGGTAGCGGCGTTTTCTGCGGTAGGAGTCAAGCAGCGCGCCGACTTCGTTCATCGGCACCTCGTCGGCGATCGGTGAGATTTCAACGAGGTTCGAGTCGATGGACAAGCCGACCTTCACCGATGGCGGGTTGGGCTGCATCATGCCATCGAATGCCGCCGTGGAGAAGACCTGTCCCACCGATTTGAGGATCTGCACGCCGTCGGTGAGCATGAGCAGGATAGCCTGCTCGTCCTCTTCTTTGACGCGTGCCACGTCGATGGAGCTCCATGTAGGGCACAGCTGGCGTACCACCTGCACGGCGAATGATTCTCGTGACAGGTCGCGTTTGACCTGCGAGGCTCTTGAACGTGAATCGGGGTTAATCACGCCGCGCAGTTCTTTGGCGGTGGGCACCAGTTGGAAGGTGAAGTCGCCGTATTTCGCCACCGCTTCGCAGGTGATGCCGTACAAATCGCGGTCCAGATAGAATTCGATCCGGCATTCGGTTCCCACCGCTTCGGTCACTTCCTGCGGAATGTCGAATCCGATGCCCGCTTCGGTGAGTTTCGGCACGATGGTTCGGGCGAACATGGGCCAGTCGTTTTCGGCGATGAACACGCCGTCCGGATCGTCGGAACACAGGTCAGGCAGCACCTGCAATGCCGGGCGCAGTTTATCGGTGCAGCGGAAGAGCCCGTCGATGCCTATCCTGTCCGTCGCCGTGGAATCGTCGGGACGTTCGCGGCTGAAAACGTAGAAGCCGTTGCGTCCGTTGATGACATCGGAGATGCTTTGGTTCGATGTGATGCGCACGCCCGACGCGGTGCCCTCATGCACGAAGGACGCCTTGAACGTGAAGGTGGGGTCGCCTTCGACAATGTCAAGGCCGAACGGCTCGCCTCCTTCGTTGGCCATGTGGATGCGGCTTGGCCCGGATTCCTTGGTGCGTTGGAAATCCTCGATAAGCAATCGTCTCAGCCCGTCACCGTCCGACGTGCGCAGGAAACCGCGGGCCTTCGACTCGTGTTCCTTGTATTCGTCCTGTGTCACGGCGTGGAACAGGTCGAGCAGGTCGCATGCCTCCCAATCGGTGAGGACGAGTTCACGGTCGACGCGTACCGCTTCGCCGTAATAGTATCCGTTTTGCAGTTGGGCCGCCGTTCTGGATGCGATCACCTGCTGCAGGAAGCGGTATAGCTTCAGCGAGAAGGGGTCGAGCATGTCCGGAGTGTGGGTGAACGCGAGTTTTTTGCCATATGACTCGTATGTTCCCGTCCGCATGTCGGCCACGAATCTTGAGATGTTTTTGAGCGCATAGTCGGCGTCGCCGCATCCGATGCGCAGGGACAGGCGCAGGGCGTCATGGCCGTTGATCAGCGTGGGCTCGAGGTACACGCTTCCCGGTTTGACGTCGACCGGCGCGCTTGATTTGCGTTTCGGTTTGGCGGCTCCCTGTCCGGAGGCGCCACGTTGTTCCTCGATCAATCGGCTTTTCGCGTTGATGATTCGTTTCAGCACGTCGAGTTGGGCGTTCTCGCCGGCGTTGTTGCTTTTCGCATCGAGGGAGCGCATGTAGTCGGCGAGGGCCCGGGGTGTTGCGGCTGCGGCGTGGAATCCCCGGAATCGTTCCGGCTGCTGCAGGAACAGCAGCAGCATGGCGGCTACGTGCTTGCACATGCCGGTGTACCGGCGGCTGGTGGAGGAAGCCGAGTCGTCATCATCGTTGACGTGGCCGTACGTGCTGCCGGAGCCGAAATCGTCGTAGTCGTCGACGTAATCGTAGTCGTCGTCATCGTCGAAGCTGCGGTATTTCGGACTGTTGTGGTAGTCGAAGGTCCGGTAGGAACCGTAGCCGCGCTGCGAACCGCTGAATGCCGGGCAGGAGCAGTAGCGTGCCAGAAACAGCTCGTCGGCGAAATCAAGCGTGGCTTGCACTTCGTAACGGCTGGAGGGTGAGGTGGTGCCCCGTATGGTGGCATACAGGGTGATGCGGTTGGATGCGGTGTCGTTCAGGCAATGCAGGTCCTCCATTTTGGAACGCCATTGGTTGGCGATGCCGCGGGCGCGCTGCAGTACCGGCTGGCTGCATTCGCTGCGCAGCTCGTCGGAAAGCCATGCCAGAGTGTCCGCCACCTGAACCCCCATCGTTCGTACGTTTGTTCTCATGCAACCATACCAGCGCGGTGGAACAGCAAAAGCCGCGGCCCGATCCGGACCGCGGCATGTTATCGCCCGTGTTGCGTCAGCGGCAGCGTTTGGTCAGCGGCTGCCATGGGTCGAGTTCCACCGGCTCGGTTTCGAGCAGCGCTCGGGTGGCGTCGTCGAGGTATTCCTTGCGGATGATGATTTCGGTCAC
>OGDY01001566.1_pt1 | contig 25015 bp, 25 predicted proteins | sample 1570341 | NCBI WGS metagenome assembly OGDY01 (sample SAMEA2581972, study PRJEB24529) | metagenome | biome: Human gut stool | place: China | collected 2011 | reverse complement strand
ACTTTCACTAAATCTCCCTTCTGAGCTTTGGTGACATTTTATATTGCAATTTTCACAGTTGTTATTTGACAAGCAAAATACAAAATATAGAAAATGTGGGAAAAGGCGTAAAAAGCTTTTAATATGATTAGAAACAACGGTAAATAGCCGATAATCAAGTATAAAAAATGGAAAAACTGAAAATTACAAAATATGAAGTGTCAAAAAAATCACGCCGATTTTAAGGATTTTTCCACAAAATCAGCGTGATTATTCTTTTATGTAATTTTTGTTTAAATAGCGTTTAAATAAAAATTTAACAATTTATAATAAGTCTTTAAAAGGCTATATTTAGTCGTTTTTAACTTTTTAAAAATTTAAATGTCTTTTAAATAGTAAATAAAGCCAACAAAAAAATAACGTGAAAAACAGGCTGCGAACCTGCGAACTTTTTTTAATAGGGTTGCAAACCAGTTCGTAGGTTGTTTTTATACAATTAGTATATAAAGAATTTAGAGATTAATAAGTATGATAATTATATTTATTTCCTTTTAAATATATCCCAAAAACTAAATGAAGTTTTATTATAAATTTTATTATAAACTGCTTTTTTAGGGTGGAGCAAGCCTCTTCCTTTTTTCCCATAACCGGGAATTAAAGCTTTTTTTAATTTTCTTTTTGCTTTTCCTGTTGTCCTCGCTTTAAAACTTTTTTTCCATGAAGATTTGCGAATACCAAATTTCATAATTACCTCCTATCTTGGATTACAACGCTTACAAGGATCATATCCCTTACTAATTAATTCATCCTTCGTTCCTTCATAGCATTCACGATTTTCTTCGCTTATATCCTTTAGAGCTAGGACAATTTTGGGTATGAAATTTCATGGTATTATTATTCAATACATATGAATTTATTTCTGCTTGTGTTGTTATAATTTCTTCTGTTTGAGTTTCTGTTGTAAGTTCAGCAGTTATTTGGGTAGTTTCTTCTGTCATAACTTCAGTAGATTTTTCTGTCTGACATTCAGTAGTTGGTTCAGTTTTAGGTTCAGTACTTACTTTTTCTGTTGTTGATTCTGCTGTTGTTTCAATAACAGAACATTTTTCTGATGAGGAATCATCATTTTGTGTACAAGAAACGCTACTGCATAAAAACGTTATTACACATAAAATTGATAGATATTTTTTCATAATACAATGCACCCCTATTAATATTAATACTTATAATTTCATTTTACCATGTAAGTGATGCGTTTTCAAGTGTAAAAAAACATTAATTTGTCGAAAATTAATGTTTTTTGTTATATATTGTGAGATTAAACAAAATCATCATCTTCAAGTGTACCGATAACCAAACCTTTGCATCTGATGTCCTGTCCTTCCTTAAAATAGATGTCATCATACTCAGGGTTGAGAGAAATCAGCCTGTTTTCCCCACGTTCTTTTATGTATCCTTCTCCGTCAATTGTAAAAATGCCGATTTCACCTACTGCTACCTCAGGTTGAGAACGAACAAGAACAATGTCATTATTTTTATAATGTGGAAGCATACTGTTACCGTTGATTTTTACAGCGAAATTCGCTTCTTCTGTTAATTCGCTTCGCTTAACTTCAATAAATTCAGGGTATGTATCATCTATGAGCGGTTCGCCAGTTCCGGCAGAAACCCTGAGTGTCGAGTACTCTATGAAAATTGTCTCAATTTCTTTATCTTCTTCCGGCTCAGGCTCATTGACAGCAGGAGCTTCAAGCTCTGCAAGGACCTCAGCTCTTTCACGCACTCTAGCTTTGTTTTCAATTGACAATCCCTTATATATCTTGAATAGTTCCTGCTCATCAGCGGTCAGATCGACTGTTGGTGAGCTTTTTTCTTTGCCATATACCAAATAATCAAGTGACACGTTAAAGAAATCTGCAATCTCAATTAGATATTTTTTATATGATTTGCTTTTTCCTGATTTCCACTCTGAAAACGCAACACTCTTTAATCCAAGATAAGTTGTTAGTTCTCTTTGCTCTCTATTACCTAAAAGCTTTGAAATCCTATCTAAAATACCCAAAATATACACATCTCCTTTAGCAAAATCGACGAAATTAGATTTTTTCTAATTAACGTTTAGAATTTTGCTTGACATTTAGAAAAAATCTATCTATAATATAATTGACGGTTATACATGAGAGCGCAGTTAGCCCTATGATAATTGTATCACAAGGAGCTTGAAAAGTAAACATAAAGGAGGAAAATTTTATGAATGAAATAATAATCAACAGCAGCTCACGTTGTTTTAAGGAGGACTGATATTATGACATTACTCGATTCCTCTCCAGTCAAACGCTCTCGCATAGTGCTTTTGACTGCCTATGTCTATGCCGATTATTAAATTTTTCTCTCCTACTTGCAAAAGCTTCTCATTTTGTGTATAATTCATATTGGAACACCTTCCTGTAGTTTGTAGTACTAACTTTCGCATCGTCAGTATTTACATTCTACTACGAGGTGTTCTTTTTTGCAACCCGCAAATTTCTTCTTCTACAGGAAGCTCCTTTCCTCAATTTTTCTATTATCATTGATACTGCAACTGAAAGCATCGCCATATCCATAACAATGGTCGATTTTATAAAATACATATAAATTACTGACGAGAGAATAACCGTTATAAATGCAAGTGTAACCGCAATTAATCGGTATTTTTTCTTCTCTTCATCTGTAATAGGCTTATATATATTCTCAATAGGTAACAATACAAAATATGTTAATACGCACAATACACATAACATCATATGAACGGCACACGAATATTCAAAATCCAATTTCAATATAGCCATTACAATTGCTATATTAATTGCAAAAACTGTGTTGCATTTCAGATATATGTCGGCGTGATATCCTCCACAGTATTTTCTTAAAGTAACAAATACAATAAGAAAAACTATACATTCCATAAGCTGAGAAAACATTAATCCCAGAATCAAACCTATAAATAAGCTTAATGCTCCTGATATCAGTACTTCAAATCCATAGATGTAGATATCGAGATGTTCGTTTTCTATGATATTGTTTTTAAGCAAAATACCGGTTATATATTGAGCTAAAGATGTAATCATTTCCATCACCCTTTAACTCAATTATATAACCGGTATTATTAATTGTCAGCCAAAATGTCGAGTTTGGTATTAATTTTGTCGAGTTTGGTAATTTACAGCATTTTTTATACGCTCCTCAAGCATATAACCTTTCTTTTTGAGCCATATATCTGCAACGAAATATCCGTTTTTCTCGTAGTAGGTTTTCATGCCGTCATATTTGTCAACAATCTGCGAAATCGAATAAACGCCAAGGCCATGCTTTGACTTGTCCTTTTTGGTAGTGTGTAACTGTCCGTTTTCCTCAAGCACCGAACTTTCAATTCGATTTCTTATCAATATACATAGATAATTCTTTTCATTCCTTATACTTACGGTGATCTGCGGAGAGTCAACGTTGAGGCTTGCCTCAATAGCGTTATCCAGTAGATTGGCAAGTAATACGCAAATATCAATATCGCTGAAATCAGAGAAATCAGAGAAATCAGACTCAATCTCTGTTTTGATGTCTATTTTGTTGGCATGACATCGGCTTATTTTCATATTAAGGATACTGTTTACAGCACTGTTGTCAATATAAATATATTTGAAAATGCTCGTTTCATAGTCATGTAGAAGCTGTTTTAAGTATGTTTCCGCCGCTTCTGTGTTTCCATTCTCAATATTTCCAAGAATACTTAATAAATGATGTCTCAGGTCATGTTCTGCTTTCTTTATTTCACGACTGATGTTGCCTGTTTCCTCAATCATAGTCTTTTGTTCTGAAAGCTGGAGCTCCAGCATAGATATCCTAAGCTGATTCTGACTTTCTTTGTTTATCTTTTTCATAATGCAGAAGATGAAAATATCTGCAAGAAATACACAGAATATAGACAGAAAAATTAACTGTTCTTCATTTTGATGATTCAACTGTAACTTAACAAGGCTGATTGATATAATTAATGTGATAAGAAACAGAGCGGATACTATAAATGTTTCAAATCTGTTGAACTAAAACTTTTCCTTTCTGTAAATATGTATAATTATCCTCGATGCAACGAAAAACAGCAATTTTGTAAGAAACAACGCAAGCAATCTTGCACCGCCAACTGCCATAAAGACAAATGTATCAGGTGTTCCGAATACAATTCCAAATATATATGTAACGGACATATTAATACTTAATATTACAGAAAGTGCTATGATCAGAATCAATAGCTTCATGTATGTTTCTTTTTGAGTGCAAAACATGGAATATACAGTGAATATAATAATTGTAATCAGTGCCAGCCAGCCTTCAAAGCTGAAATATTGATTGATAATAGTTACATATATCGTATTGCTCCCCCAATTAAACCTTGCCACAATCCATAAGGCTGCGTAATCAAAATGCTGTAAAATAGAGGTTTTTATATTTCAGTCAATTCAAAAACGGCAAGGTTTAGTTGGATTATCAATAGAAATTGTCAGGGTAAGCAAAAAAGAAACTGTTTTTTTCAGTCCTGAATACTTATACCCGAACATTTTCCCTATCATATCCAATACAATATAATTTTCAAAAAGTGTCGTAGCAATCTCAATTATGTTCCAAATAGTCTTCATCATATTCTCCTTGAATAAAACTGAAACGCTTCTTTAATAGCAGCGGTCTTGCTCCTGCTTATAGGAAGCTGATATTTATTATTCAGTACAATGGTGTTTTTTTCGATTGAATAAATATATCTGAAATTCACAAGATATCGGGAATGAACACGAATGAAACCGAAGTGAGCATATAAATTTTCAATGTTATTAAGGCTGTCACGCAATGTATACTTCTTCTTGGGAGTAATTACATCAATATAATGATCGTCACTCTGCATATACATAATATCGTTAATCAGGCACTTAAACTCATTGCCCGAATCAGAAAAGGTGATATACTGCTGTCGGGAATTGATTGTCTCTATTAATGTCTCAAGAATTTCTTCTATTTCTGTTTCAAGATATTTTTTTCGTATAAATCCTAATGCTTTAAATTTATACGCTTTATAAACCAGTTCATCATGATTCGTAACGAATATTATTTCGGCAGCTGAATTTGATTTATTAAGCTGAGAAGCAACGTCCATGCCATTCAATCTGGGCATATCCAGATCGAGAAATATCACATCGAATGGTTGTGACTGATTTACATCCAATAAGCTTTTAGCATCGGTATGCAAGCTTAATTCGCAGTTTATATTATGAGCAGCAAATTCTTTTTTAATTATCTTTCCGATATATTTAATATCTGTTTCATTATCATCACAAATCGCAATATTCAAAAACCTTTCAGCTCCTTTTGATTTTATTATACCATTCTCCAACAAATTTTACAATACTCAATACTCATTATCCGGATATTTAATCTGCAATCTTACCCTATGAAAAACGTTGATCCATACGCTGAAATTACTTCGAGGGAACAGTTCCCAGAAGTGTTCTATAGCTTTTTCCTTTGCTTTCTTGACACCGTTTTCAGTCATCATTTCAAGAGTGGCGATGTCTTTAATTGATGTATTATAATAAAACTTGGCACTTCAACCTCAAAGAAGTAAAATGGAAACAGAAAAAATGGAGGAAAAGGAATGTCAGAAAATAAACAATATGAAAATGAGTACAAAGTGCAGGCAGTAAAGCTTGCAAAAAAATAGGGGCGGTAAATGCAGCGAATGAACTTCAAATAAATGAATGTATTAATAATACATTAGCTCTGCATTATTTTCAAATATTTCATCGAATACTTGACAAAAATGATAAAAAGTGATATAGTTTATAAGGCTTAAAAAGGGGAGCTTTATGCTGAGAGGAAACGAGATGTTTCGACCCACAACCTGATTCGGATAATGCCGACGTAGGATAATATTTATAATATTTCTATGCCATCGGCTTATGCCGTTGGCATTTTTTTGTGCACGGTTAGTAAGTCAAGAAAAATTGAAAGGATTATTTTTATGAAAACACAAAAAACTCTGCGATTTGTTGAATCCGGAATACTTATTGCAATTGCTACTGTATTGTCGGTTATTCAGCCTTTTCAGCTTCCGTTCGGAGGAGGAATAACTATTGTAAGTATGCTTCCGATTGTACTTATATCATATCGTCATGGTGTTAAATGGGGTCTTTTCTCCGCATTTGTTTACAGTTTGCTTCAAATGGCAACTGGCTTTGCAACTGTAAAAAGCTTTTTTGTTCCTGAGGACTATGCATTGCAAACAGGCTTATGTATAGTTTTCCTTGACTATATACTTGCTTACACAATTCTTGGCTTTGGAGGAATATTCAGAAACAAGTTCAAACCTGAGGTAAGCTTATGCCTTGGTTCAATTGCAGCTCTGTTTATGAGATATATTGTTCATATTATTTCAGGAGCTATCTTCTTTGGTTCATGGGCAGAATGGTTCTTTACTCAAGAAGGTTTTTACAAAATAGGCGATACTATAATGAATAATTTTTCAGGCAAAGGACTTGCACTGATTTATTCTGTTTTCTATAACGGCCTTTATATGATACCCGAAATCATTTTAACAGCGGTCGCTGCATTCGTAATCGGTAAAGTTCCCTATATCGCAAAGAAAAAAGATATATAATTTTTATAGTCTAAATTAATAAAAAACGGTAATAATATAATAGTCTTTTAAAGGCAATACTATATGTACTTTGTGCGGTGTTGCCTTAGATTTTATATTTTAAAGGACTGTTTTTTATGATTGAACAGGATACTATAAAACTACTGCGGGAATGTGATTCTGGAATAAAAATGGGAGTGTCCGCAATAGACGAGGTTCTTAAATACGTTCATGATGAGGAACTTAAAAAGTATCTCCAGGATTCACTTGCTGAAAATGAAAAAATCAAAAATGATTTGCAAAAACTTTTAATTGAATATCATGATGACGGTAAAGATCCCAATCCAATGGCAAAAAGCATGTCATGGTTGAAAACAAATGTTAAGCTTGCTGTAAACGAATCTGATGATGTAGTTGCTGATATTATAACAGACGGCTGTAATATGGGAGTAAAAACATTATACAGATATTTAAATCAGTATAAAGCAGCAGACGAAAAATCCAAAAATCTTACTAAAACACTGATAAGTCTTGAAGAAAAGCTTGCTGCAAATCTGAGAAATTTCTTATAGCAAAGTAAATCATTTCGTATATTATATAGACAAAAGGTCTGCTTTTAAAATCAAAGCAGACCTTTTTATATTTAGAGCAATACATTACAAAGCTTTTTTGATATGCTTTGTGCAATGTCATCTTAAATTCATTTTGAAATATCGTTATAAATTTGTTCGGGTGTAAGATGATTTTCTTTAAGCACATCATCAACAGAATATCTGTCCAAGAATTCCTTTTTCAATCCATAATTATATACCTTAATATCAGAATGGCCATAAAAACGTGCAATTTTTTCTCCAAATCCACCGTCAAGTATTCCGTCCTCAAGAGTTATAACCTTTGAGTGATTATTTTTGAGTTTTTCAAGCATTTCCGCATCAATACCAGTAATATATCTCGGATTGATAAGAGTCGGAGCTTTACCGTTTTTTTCAGCTATAAGTTCAGCAAGTTTTTCACCAATCTGATAGAAATCGCCAAGTGCAATAACAGCCACATCTTCTCCTTGCTGTGTAATCTGATATTTATTAATATCGCCGTAATCTGTATCAGCAGGCTTATCTGAATGAATAACTCCGTTGCATGGAATTCGGATAGCTGTAGGATACTTATTCTGCTCAATACTCCAGTCAAGCATTGCAAAATATTCTTCACAGTTTGTAGGTGCCAGATAAACAAGATTAGGAATATTAGACATCATTGGTATATCATATATTCCGAGATGTGTCACATCGTTCATTCCATAAACAGACGCAGTATTTACAAGAAGTGTTGCCGGACTGCTGTTAACGCATAAATCCTGAGAAATCTGGTCATAGGTTCTCTGAAAGAAACTTGAATGTGTTGCAAATACAGGTTTGCCGCCGTTTTTTGCTATTCCTGAAACTATAGCAACTGCATGTTCCTCAGCAATACCAACGTCAACAAACTGCTTGCCGGCTTCGTTACGCTTGCCTTCAGTAAAACCGATATTCGTAGGAACTGCTGCAACTACCGCAACTACCCTCTTGTCCTCTTTCATCTTTTTCATAAGGTACTCACATGTCATATCACTATAATTTTCACTGCTGTCTGTAAATTTTGGTTTGCCTGTTTTTATATCGAAAGGCATACACCAATGCCAGTTTTCCTTTTCAGCTTCAGCAGGAGCATAGCCTTTTCCTTTAAGTGTATTTATATGAACAACTATAGGATGATTTATATCCTTAACTTTTTCAAATGCTTCTATCAGATTGGTAATATTATTTCCGTCTGCAACATAGATATAATCAAGTCCCATAGCTTTGAACAGATTACATTCACACGTTCCGTTTGAGTCACGCAAAGCCTTTAAATTCTTATAAAGTCCACCATGGTTTTCAGCAATAGACATATCATTATCATTTACTACAATTATAAAATTACTTTCAAGTTCAGAGGCAAAGTCAAGCCCCTCCAAAGCCTCGCCGCCGCTAAGTGAACCATCTCCAATTACAGCAATGATATTTTCTGTGTCACCCTTCAAATCCCTGCCCTTTGCAAGTCCGCAGGCAAGACTGACTGATGTTGACGTGTGTCCGACATTGAAGAAATCATGCTCACTTTCCTCTGGATTGGTGTACCCCGAAATATCAGCAAAATGCTCATCATCAAAATATGCAGATTTACGTCCTGTCAGCATTTTATGAATGTAACTTTGATGCGAAACGTCAAAAACAATTTTGTCTTTAGGCGAATTAAAAACATAGTGAAGTGCAATTGTTGCTTCAACAAATCCAAAGTTAGGCCCGAAGTGTCCTCCTTTTTTAGAAAGACGATTCATTAATCCATTTCTGATTTCAGAAGCCAAGGCATTAAGCTGTTCTGCATTAAGCACCTTGATGTCTGACGGCGAATTTATATTTTCAATATACATAATAAATGCTCCTTATTCGTTTACCCATTTATCTATATCTGACTGTGAAATACCTGATGAAAGTCTTTCAGCTTTTCCCCATTCTGCATCCGGTGCAGAAGGTTTAAGTTCAGAAAGAGTGTTTCCCATTCCACTTGAACCTGATGTTGCAAATACAATTATTTTCTTTCCGCAAAAATCATACTTTTCAAGAAATGTATTTACAATTGTTGGTGCTACATACCACCAAATAGGAAATCCAAGATATATGGTATCATATTTTGAAATATCAAGATTATTATCGGCTATTTCAGGACGAAATGACTTGTTTTTCATTTCTACAGACGAACGGCTGTTGCTGTCCATCCAATTAAGGTCTGCTTTTGAATAAAGCTGTGCAGGAACAATTTCAAAAATATCTGCATTTGCTGACTTTGCAATTTTTTCTGCAACTCCTTTTGTTACTCCGCTTGCACTAAAATATGCTACTAATTTCTTACTCATAATAATTACCTCCGTTTTTTTAGCCAATGCCTCACTTTATTTGTGCTGTGTTGCCTTTATTTCAATTTATTATATTGCTCGTCTGTAACGGCTTCACACCATTCTGTAGAATTATTCTCACCGGGAACCTCAATCCCCCGGATTCATTTCAACTGCATCTTTGCCAAATTTCTGATAATAACCTCTGCCTGCAATGCATAACAATATCTGACCCCCGCCTTTATCTGCATTATGAATATGCCAATTATTGAGGCACTTAGGTTCAAATGTGACATTGAAAATCCCAACCTGTGAATCAGATATTGGAGCAAGATAGCTCCGACCAACAAAATATTGTGAAAATGCATCATTTGAATCACCTATTGGAAACATCATTTTATTTGCATATTTTGATTTCTCATCATTTAAACACTTTTCATTATCCCATACAAGCACTCCTGTTTTAACTGCTTCTTCATATTTTTTTATCTTATAGTTCATTTTTTCCAATACATCATTATATGTTTTGCGTTCAGCCAAAATTCGCTCTCTTGCTTCCTTTAAAAGACTGCATCGGGCTTCAAAGGTATTATCACCTTCCCTGAAAAGCCGAACATATTCAATTAAAAGCTCAATCGGCATTCCTGCACTTCGGAAACAAATTGCTGTTTCGACCCATTTAATATCCTCGTCAGTATAATCCCGTATTCCTCTGGCATTTCGATTAACTTCCGGTATAACACCTACACGCTCATAATATCTCAGCGTATCAGGACTTATATCAAATTTGCTGCAAACTTCTTTTATTGTCACAGTTATCCGCCTCCTGAAAGTTATATTTTATTGCAACACCAACAAAATCTTTTACGTTTTTATGAAATGTTGCCTTATATAAGTCCAAAAAATCAGTAAATTTCAGCCAATAAAGCTGCATACTGTCTTATTTTTTGGATTGATATAATTATACCCCTTGGAGTTAACTCTAAGTCAATACCTATTTTATATTTTTGTAGGATTGTACAAAATTCAAAAGCAAAAATATGCATTTTGACCAAAACGCTTTTGTGCGGTGTTGCCTTAAATATGCAAATAAGACCGATTGCTAGTACAATCGGTCTTATTATAATTATTTGGTTTAAGCCAATACAAACAATACTTTTTTAGAAATCAACTTCTGTATCATAATAACAGCATTTAAGAAGCTTTTCCATTTCCTCAACAGAAGGCTGACGAGGATTTGAACCTGTACATGCATCTCCAATTGCATTAACTGCAATATCATGCAGTCTTTCAAGAAATACATTTTCAGGAACAAAGCCGTTTTCAACAGGATAACTGTCTGCACCATAATTTTTAATGCAATGCGGAATGTTAAGTTCATCATTCATTTTACGTAAATATGTAATTAAAGCTGAAACCTTGTCATCATCTGAAGCATTTTTATCAGCAATTCCCATATAATCAACAATAACTCCGTAACGCTTTTTAGCTGTTTCATCCTTTGCATTGAATGCAATAACTTTAGGAAGATACATTGCATTTGCTGCACCATGAATTATATGTGCACCGTAATCAGCAAAAGCTGCACCTGTCTTATGTGCCATAGAATGAACTATGCCAAGCAATGCATTTGAAAACGCCATTCCTGCAAGACATTGTGCATTATGCATTCTATCACGAGCTTCCATATCACCATTATATGAAGCTGTCAAGTCCTTCATTATCATTTCTATTGCATGAATAGCAAGCGGATCAGTATAATCACAATTTGCTGTTGATACATAAGCCTCAATGGCATGTGTCATAGCGTCCATACCTGTATGTGCAACAAGCTTTTTAGGCATTGTTTCTGCAAGTTCAGGGTCAACAATAGCTACATCAGGGGTTATTTCAAAGTCAGCAATCGGATACTTTATTCCCTTGTTATAGTCTGTAATAATCGAGAAAGCAGTAACCTCTGTTGCTGTGCCTGAAGTTGAAGAAACTGCACAGAAATGTGCCTTTTTTCTAAGCTCAGGAATTCCGAAAACCTTGCACATATCCTCAAATGTACAATCAGGATATTCATATTTTATCCACATTGCTTTTGCAGCATCAATTGGTGAACCGCCGCCTATAGCCACAATCCAGTCAGGCTGGAATTTCATCATAGCGTCTGCACCCTTCATAACTGTTTCTACAGAAGGATCTGGTTCAATTCCATCAAATATACTAACCTCCATTCCTGCTTCCTTCAGGTATGACTGTGCCTTATCAAGAAATCCAAAACGCTTCATAGATCCGCCGCCTACGCAGATCATTGCTTTTTTTCCTTTAAATGTTTTGAGTGCTTCAAGTGAACCTTTTCCATGATAAATGTCACGAGGTAATGTAAAACGAGCCATAATAACGTCCTCCTTATATAATAATCTGTATTATTTTAAGTGATATTGGATATATATATTCCAATCACTATAGTAATTTTATCACATTCAAACAAGTAATGCAATTGTAAAAAATGAATAACGATTATGACTTTATGATATAACAGGAGTTTAGCACAAGTTTTTATAAAACACAAAACCTGTCAGCATAGAATTATACACAGACATTCAGTTTGAAATCAGTGCATTTATTCTATGCTGACAGGTTGTTAAGGCAATAAATTTTAAATAATGTTACAATTTGTTATTTAACAAATTTCATGCCCTCTCCTTTATTTTCCTTTGCATCATTCCATGTTATTGCATTATCTTTTTCAGTAAAGATTCCGCTTCCGTCAGTATAAATTATGGTAATTTTTGGATCTTTATTCTCCTCTTCGTATTCGTAATAAATTTCTTCTGCATTGCCATCGCATACCATACTATTGCTGTTTGCATCATATTTTAATGTATATGTCCATTCGGTATTGGCAAAAGCACTGTCTGCCCATGAAACTTTACCCTGATATGTACCGTCACCATTATCAGAAATATTCAATGAAGCTCTGTCACACCACCAAGTCCCCAAGAACTTTTCTGCTCCTGAATTTTGATTTATTTCCGATTCACTTTCAACTTTACTGCTATCGGAAGTATTTCTTGAATTATCGTTTACATCTGCATTTTGAACTTCTGACGATTCATCAGTACTGTTCTCAGCTGCTTTTTCTGTAGTGATTGCTTCGGTTACCTTTTCAGTGGTTTTGGATTCAATAGTTTCCTCTGAACCTTTTGTCTGACTTTCTGTTGCCGAGGTTTCTGAAACACTGTTGCTCTTTGAATCTGCTGAATTATTTGCCCCGCAGCCTGAAAGTGCTGAAATTAACGCAAGTGAAACAGCGAAAATCGTAATTTTTTTGTTCATAGTTGTTCTCCTTTTTTCTCTTTTTAATATATGTTTTATACAGTATCGCACAAAGCTTGTACATTACTGCATTAATATTATATCACTGTTTTTTTGATTTTGCAATTAAAAAATAATTTTTATAAAAAATCTGTAAAAATTATTCAGCACCATTCATGATACCGTCAATTATTTTGCTGTTCCATGAAAGAGTTGAACGAGTTAATATACCAAATGCAGAATCACCTGTTAATGAACCGTTATCCCAAACAAAGCACTTAATTCCGCAGGATTTTGCAGCTGAAATATAATAACTGAAATATTCTTCTCTTACTGAATCATCTGCTTTATTTACACAACCGAATTCCCCTATTATTACAGGTATTCCCTTATCTACAAATTTTGATTTAAGCTGTTTGAACTTATTGGAAAGTTCAGTTTTATCAGCATCATTAAAACTTGTTGTTTTACCGTCTGAGAAATTCCATGGTGCATAATAATGAACAGAAATAATTATGTTTTTATCGTTTGGTATTGCAATGTCATTTATTGCAGCGTCCTCAGCTGATGCAGCATAGGAGGTTATTATCAGACTTCTTTTAGCGTTATTTCCGCCTGAGCTTCTTACAGTATTTATGAAATCCCGCTCATATTTATTAACAACTTCCCTTTCCTCTGCTGTTCCGCCGCTCCATTCAGCTGTGCTTCCGACTGTTCGGGGTTCATTCATTCCCTCAAAAAGAAGTGTATCATCATAATCTGCAAATCTCTCTGAAATTTGTTCCCAAATAGCACATAGCTTTTTGCTGTTTTCGGCATACTTATTTTTATCGGGTACAAACCAGCTGTAATCATCATGATGCATATTAACTATAACGAACATATCCAAATCATATGCATAATCAACCACTTGTTGCACTCTGTCGAGCCATTCTGAATCAATAATGTTTCCGTTTAAATGGTCAGACCACGTTACAGGAATACGAATCGCATTAAATCCCTTATCCTTTGCTGATTTAATCATTTCCTTAGTTGTTTTCGGATTTCCCCATGCTAATTCAGCATCTGACGTTATTGACGCATAATTGAATGGTTCAAGAGAATTTCCCAAATTCCAGCCAACTTTAATTGAGTCCACAATTTCAGATGAAGTTCTGAAACTGCCGTCCGGACTTTTAGCAGAATAAGAAAGGTTTTCTTCTTTTGTAGTTTCATTTTTGGTTGGTTCAGGAATACTTGAAACTGTGTTGACACTATATTTGACAGACACAGAATTTAACGTAACGGAAGGCTGCTCACTCCACCAATAACCAAGTGAAATTTCGCCGCCGTTTACAAGGTCATTTTTTGCTTGTTCAGGTAAAATCCATGTTAATGATAAAGAAGAATTATCGGTAAAAACAGCAATATCCTTTGACTGATAACGTCCATTGTCAGATGAAGCACAGAATGCACCGGTAAATTTTCTGAAAGCTCCTCCCGAGCTTATATTATATGTAACTGCTTGAGGTATGCAGCCGTTCGGTATGACATCATTAACTTTAAAACCAACAATGTTATCCTTGCTTTCGTATTGAACAGATGCGTTGATTTCTTTTTCAGCAGTTCCGTCAACAGGGATCTCCCTGTTCCTTGTAAAGCTGCATACAACAGTATCAAGTCTTATGCTTTGAGTATCGCCCCACCAGTAGCCGAATAAAAGCTCGCCGTCAGCAGTGATGTAGTCCTTTATGCTGTCAGGAACCTTCCAAACAATTTCACCATATGTTCCCTGCGTAGAAGCTGTAATATCTTCTGACTGAAACCAGCTTTTATCAGTTGCAGCAGCACAGTCTGAATTTACTGAAACTCCAAAGCCGCCTGTAAATTGACCTATATTGCTTGAATCACCGGAATATATTACAAATGTAAATGATTCAATTTTGTCACCTGATTCTATCAAATCCGATAAAGAAAGTTTATATGTATTTTCTCCGTCCTCACGGCTTATCAATGCATTCGGCGTTACCTGAGTACCAAGCGTTGCTGAGATCTTTTCAACAGGACTTACATGAACTGTTGTGGGTTCCTGAGTTGCTTCCTTTGTTAAAGCTGTTGTTTCATCAATCGGGTCATTTTCGTTTGTCTGTTCACTGATTGTCAACGAAGAATTGTCTTTTTTTGATTTTTTTTCTTTTTGGCAACTTGTAAATGACAGTGTAACCAATAATGCAGTCAAAACAGCTGTTACTTTTCTATGCATTTTTATCCCCCTAATTTTTATATGTTAAATTCAAACATTACTGCATAAAATAATGTTTGCAATTTCAGCAGGTGAAGAAACAATATGATCAGGATTTTTGCTGCACAATTCAGATTCACTGTTAAATCCCCATGTACAGCCTATGCACTTTATTCCTGCATTTTTAGCAGTTTGTATATCTACGCTGCTGTCGCCTATCATGTATGCCTCATACGGTTCGGAATAATCTGATAAAATTTCTCTTATAACCTGCGGATTCGGCTTTTTCTCCAGTTGTGGTTTATTGCCAAGTATTTTATCAAATTTTATATCAGGTAAAATCGAGTTCAAAATCTTAACAGCAAACTCATGTGCTTTATTTGTAGCAACAGCCAGTCTTACATTATTTTCAGAAAGCTTAACCAAAACCTCATGTATGCCATCGTATACTTTAGTTTTGTCCAGACAATGCTGTTCATAATAATCAGAAAAAAGCTTTAAAAGTTCATCTGTATAATCTTTTTTATTATCAGGTAAAGAACGGAAGCAAAGCTTTCTTATCCCATTTCCGACAAACGTTTTATATTCATCCAAGCTGTGCAGCGAAAGCTCCAGTTGATTAAGCCCGAAATTCACAGCGTCAGCCAAATCCTGAATGGTATCAGCCAATGTCCCGTCAAGGTCAAAAATTGCAATTTTCTGCATAAAAAACACCTCTATAATCTTGATGCAAGCAGCTCTGAATATTGCTGCCTGAACTTTTCAAATGTACCGTTATCCAACGCATCACGTATCTTTTCTGTAAGCGTATTATAAAAATACAAATTGTGCATAACAGCAAGTCTGCCTGCAAGCATTTCCTGTGCCTTAAAAAGATGACGTATATATGCCCTTGAAAAATTCCTGCATGCAGGACAGTCACACTCCTCATCAATAGGACGTTCGTCCGTTTCGTAGCACTTATTTGTTACATGCATAATGCCTTTCCATGTAAACACGGTAGCATGACGTGCATTTCTGCTTGGCATAACGCAGTCAAACATATCCACCCCTCTTGCAACCGCCTCGATTATATTGGACGGAGTTCCCACTCCCATAAGATACCTCGGCTTATTTACGGGCATAAAAGGTTCAACCACATCAATTATCCTGTACATTTCTTCTGTCGGCTCACCTACGGCAAGTCCGCCGATAGCATATCCATCAAGATCAAGTTTTGCAATATCCTCCATATGTTTTACTCGAAGGTCATCAAATGTACAGCCTTGATTTATACCAAAAAGCATTTGTTTCTTATTAATTGTATCATGCAGACTGTTAAGACGTTCCATTTCTTCTTTACACCGAACAAGCCAGCGTGTAGTACGATCAATTGAATTTTCAGCATACTCGTGAGTGGCAGGATTTTCAACACATTCATCAAATGCCATTGCAATAGTAGACCCTAAATTAGACTGTATCTGCATACTTTCTTCAGGTCCCATAAAAATACGTCTGCCGTCAATGTGAGAAGCAAAATACACGCCTTCTTCCTTGATTTTACGCAGCTTGGCAAGTGAAAACACTTGAAATCCGCCGCTGTCGGTAAGAATAGGTCTGTCCCAGTTCATAAACTTATGAAGTCCGCCCATTTCTCTGATAATCTTATCACCGGGACGCAGATGCAAATGATATGTGTTGCACAATTCAACCTGAGTTTTTAATTCTTTAAGGTCAAGAGATGATACTCCTCCTTTTATTGCGGCGGCAGTTCCCACGTTCATAAAGCATGGCGTCTGAAAAGTACCATGTACTGTTTCAACCTTGCCGCGTCTTGCTTTGTTTTCCTTTTTTAATAGTGTATACATAAATTCTCCTTAAACAATAAACATACTGTCACCGAAACTAAAAAACCTGTATTTTTCCTCAACTGCTTTTTTATATGCATTCATAGTTTCATCATATCCCAAAAATGCCGACACAAGCATAATAAGAGTGCTTTCAGGCAGGTGGAAATTAGTTATAAGACCGTCTATCACTTTGAATTTGTATCCAGGATATATGAAAATATCAGTATATCCTTCATGCTCAGATATATCATTATAAAATGAAGCAACACTTTCAAGTGTACGGCAAGTTGTAGTTCCGACAGAAATTACACGTCCGCCGTTTTTCTTTGTTTCGTTTATAAGGTCAGCAGTTTCCTGCGGCAGATAATAATGTTCGCTGTGCATTTTATGGTCAAGTACATTTTCTTCTTTAACCGGACGAAATGTGCCAAGTCCCACATGAAGCGTTACAAAAGCTGTTTTAATTCCCATTTCATTCAGCTCACTAAGCATTTTCTCCGTAAAATGCAGACCGGCTGTAGGAGCAGCAGATGACCCCAATTCTTTGGAATATACAGTCTGATAACGCTCCTTGTCCTCAAGCTTTGCCGTTATGTACGGTGGCAGAGGCATTTGTCCCACATCTTCAAGTGCGGTAAAAAAATTGCCCTCACATTCAAACTGAACGATTCTGTTGCCGTCATCCTTAACCTCCTTGACTTCTGCAATCAAACGTCCGCCGCCAAAAGAAAAACGTGTTCCTACCTTGGCTTTTTTCCCCGGACGGCATATAATCTCCCAAAGCTTATCACCTTTCTGCTCAAGCAGAAGAAATTCAATGAATGTCTGATTGTCTATCTTTTCACCGTAAAGACGTGCCGGTATAACTCGGGAATCATTCATTACAAGCAAATCACCTTTTTTAAGGTATCTGCATAAATTATAGAAATGGTCATGACATATTTCACCGCTTGTTCTGTCAATTTTCATAAGTCTAGAGCTGTTTCTTGGTTCCAGCGGAGTCTGGGCTATCAGTTCTTCAGGAAGCTCATAATAAAAATCTGATTTTTTTAGTTCTTGCATATAAACACCTTTCAGGCATCTGCCATAAATAAAAATTTAAAAAAATTCTCAAAATATATTGACATCAAAATATAAACATGATATTATAATTATAAACAGGTAGAGGTGCGGCTGAGATCAGTAACAAAAAGCAGGATGACCATTCCGTTTATGTTTTGTGAAAGGCGATGCTGCCGAAGGACAGTTTCCGGTAAATTCTGTTCTGGTCAATGGCTTAACAGGCTCTTGACTGTCATCATGCATTTGATGGAGAGCTATCGACACGATTAACTGCGTGTTCGTATATTTCTATTATAACGTATGATGAGCCGGTTTGCAACCGGTTTTTTTATTTTTTAAAATTTTATTTAAGGAGATTATTATTATGAAGCAGTATAAGGTTGGTATTATTGGTGCAACAGGCATGGTTGGTCAGCGTTTTGCTACACTTCTTGAAAATCATCCATGGTTTAATGTTGCGGCTCTCGCTGCATCACCTCGTTCAGCAGGAAAAACTTATGAGGAAGCAGCAGGAAAACGCTGGGCATTAAAAACTCCGATGCCTGAAAAAATGAAGAAAATGATAATGCTTGATGCAACTGCTGATATTGAAAAAATTGCTGAAATGGTTGACTTCTGTTTCTGTGCAGTTGATATGAAAAAGGACGAAATAAAGGCTCTTGAAGAGGCTTATGCAAAGGCTGAGTGTCCTATAGTTTCAAACAACTCAGCTCACAGAGGTACTCCTGATGTTCCTATGGTAGTTCCTGAAATCAACCCTGACCATATTGAAATTATTGAATCTCAAAGAAAAAGACTCGGTACAAAGCGTGGATTTGTTGCAGTTAAATCCAACTGTTCTATTCAGAGCTATGTGCCTGCACTTCACCCGCTTATGAAATTCGGCATTAAAAAGGTTCTTGCATGTACATATCAGGCAATTTCAGGTGCAGGCAAAACATTTGAAACATGGCCGGAAATGGTGGATAACCTTATCCCATACATTGGCGGCGAAGAAGAAAAGTCAGAACAGGAACCATTAAAGGTATGGGGTAAAATTGAGGGAGATAAAATTGTAAACGCATCAGCTCCTGAAATTACAACTCAGTGTCTGAGAGTACCTGTATCTGACGGTCACACAGCTGCTGTTTTCGTCACATTTGAAAATAAGCCTTCAAAAGAAGAAATCATTAAGCTTTGGGCAGACTTCAAGGGTGTTCCTCAGGAGCTTGAGCTTCCGTCAGCTCCAAAACAATTCATTCACTACTTTGAAGAAGATAACAGACCTCAGGCTAAACTCGACAGAAACCTTGAAAACGGTATGGCTGTATCAACAGGCAGACTTCGTGAGGATTCACAGTATGACTATAAATTTGTAAGCCTTTCTCACAATACATTAAGAGGTGCAGCAGGCGGCGGCGTTCTTCTTGCAGAACTTCTTGCAGCAAAGGGTTATTTTGACTAATTACAGCTGTATAGTTTCGTAACCTGCTGACTAAAATGACTTCAAAAGGATGTAGATTAATGTCTGAAAATTTAAAAATAACAAGAGCTTCCAAAAATGACAGCGAACTTGTATTCTTGCTTACAAAAGAACTTATGGCTCATCATAAAATGCTGAATGTTTTTACAATGAGTATTTCAAAACTTGAAATGCTCATTGAGAATGACTGCATAAAAAGCTATATTGCATACAGCAATAATGAACCGATAGGCATACTTAACTTTTTCTATATGTATACCACGTTCACAGGTGAAAAGATCCTTTATATTGAGGATTTATACGTCAAAGAGCAATACAGAGGCAGCGGTGCAGGAAAATCCTTTTTAGATTGTGTAAAGGAAATTGCAAAAGAAAACCACTGCGAAAAAATTGAATTAAAATGTGCGCAATGGAATACTGCATCAGGAAAATTTTACGAAAAAATCGGATTTGTACCTGATAAAGAATGGATAACATACACCTTGGATAAATCAAAATTCTAATCATGCACTGAAAGGAGTGCTTTTATGAAAAATACATTATTTACCGGGGCAGGAATTGCCATAATCACCCCATTTAATAAGGACGGTTCTATTAATTATGAACGACTCGGCGAAATGATCGACTACCAGATTGAAAACGGTACAGACGCAATTATTATATGCGGAACAACAGGTGAAGCCTCAACTATGTCTGACGAAGAACATCTTGAGTGTATTCGTTTCGCAGTAAAAAAGGCTGCTAAGAGAGTTCCGGTAATTGCAGGAACCGGCAGCAATGATACAGCTTATGCAATTAAGCTTTCAAAGGAAGCTGAAGAAATTGGTGCTGACGGACTGCTTCTTGTTACGCCATACTACAACAAGACTACACAGCGTGGTTTAATTGCTCATTTTACTGCTATTGCAGATGCAGTAAATATTCCTATAATTCTTTATAATATTCCCGGAAGAACAGGCATGAGTATTGAAATATCAACAGCAAAGGTATTGGCAAAGCATAAGAACATTGTGGCAGTAAAGGAAGCAAGCGGAAATATCGGATATACAGCTAAGCTGATTGCTGCATGCGGTGACGACCTTGATGTTTACAGCGGAAATGATGATATGATAGTTCCTATTATGTCATTGGGCGGAAAAGGTGTAATTTCAGTTCTTTCTCATGTTCTTCCAAAAGAAACTCATTTAATGGCTCAGTACTGCCTTGAAAATAATTTTGCAGAAGCTTCAAAGCTACAAATAAAGTATCTTGACCTCATCAATAATCTTTTTGTCGAGGTAAACCCAATTCCTGTAAAGGAAGCTATGAACCTTATCGGAGTAAATGTTGGCGGATGCAGAATGCCTTTATATCCGATGAGTGACGAAAATCGTGAAAAGCTTAGAGCTTCACTTGCAAAGCATGGGCTTATAAAGTAAACAGAAAGGATTTTTAAAATGACCGGAATAGCAATTTGCGGTGCAAACGGCAAAATGGGAAAAACCATTCATAACTGTATTTCTGCAAGAGAAGACTGTAAAGTAATTGCAGGAATAGATATTAATACTGAACAGTATGCGGACTTCCCGATATTTGACAGTCCTTCCAAGCTTCCTGAAAAACCTGACGTAATTATTGATTATTCAAATCCTGCTTCGCTGGATGGACTTTTAGAATACTGCCTTTCAACAGGTACTCCGATTGTCCTTGCTACAACAGGATACAGTGATGAACAAATCAACAAAATAAAGTCAGCAGCAGAACAAATTCCTGTGTTTTTTACATTTAATATGTCCTTAGGCATAAATCTGCTGGTACAGCTTGCAAAGAAAGCGGCATCTGTACTTGGTGACCAGTTTGATATAGAAATTGTAGAAAAACATCACAATCAGAAAATTGATGCTCCAAGCGGTACAGCTATAATGCTTGCAAATGCCGTTAATGAAACTCTTGATAATAAATATCATTATGTTTATGACAGACATTCACAGCGTAAAAAACGTGATAAAAATGAAATCGGAATGCATGCCATAAGAGGCGGTACTATTGTTGGAGAACATGATGTTATTTTTGCAGGTCATGATGAAGTGATTACCCTTTCACATTCAGCAGCTTCAAAGTCTGTATTTGCAGAGGGTTCTATTAATGCAGCCATTTATTTAAGCGATAAACCTGCAGGACTTTATGATATGTCAAGCCTTGTAATATAATCTAATATATAAAATGTTAACAAATAAACGGCATACCGTAAAAAACTACGGTATGCCGTTTTCTAATAAGCACTGCATGAATATTTGTATAAGTTATATGAAATCAATACCGTACAAAATTTGTGCGGTATTGAGCAATAGAATAGTATTTATCTCATTCATGGAAGAAATACGGAAGTGCATCATAAATATAATGTCTGACATATCCCCACCAATGAGTTTTTCCGTCAGCAACCAAGTAATAGAAATTTCCCTTTGAGAAGTCAGATGTATATACAAACTGATCCATCTTTTTCATTTCTTCAATTTGCGGATTCATGTAAGGATATGCTATATCATCAGAACCTGTAGCTGCAAAAATGAAGTATTCATCTTTATTAAGTCCCGATTTATCTACTGCATCCGCAACAGATTTTGCCTTGTTATAGCCACCTTCAGCCTCCCAGTTATCACCGCTTAAAGGCATGAAATAACCAACAATATCAAGTGAATTAACAAGTACAGCCCACGTAGACGCAGAACCCATTGAAAATCCGCCATATGCCCTGTGCATTCTTGAATCTGCAATATCAGCAGCAGAAGTCGATTTAGCATATGTGGAGTATTTGCCCTCTACAAATGGAATAACGCTTTCACGAAACTCTTTGTAAAATGTTCGAGCCTCACACTTATTAAACGTAGGTGTAACTACAATCATTGGTTCAAGTTCACCATTCATAATCATGTGATCCAGAATATTATTCAGCTTTACGTCATCACTAAAAATTGTGTTTTCATTCTCCCCGCCACCATGCATCAAGTAGAAAATATTATACTGCTTGTTATCATCATATCCATATGGTAAGTAAACATTAAGATTATTGCTGCCGTTTATGCCGTTATATGTTTCCTTTTTTATAGTACCTGCCTGTGAACAGACATTCATATACTCTCCGGGTGCTTCACTGTATGTAAGAGCAGAATTATATTTAAATGCAGTATTATTAGTTATAGGTGTATTATCAGGAAATTCGGTTATTTGACGCAATACAAATTTACGCATTAAAAGCACATCATTTATTTCAATCTTACCGCTTCTGTCAACGTCAGCCGCAATTTTTTGCCTTGCAGAAGTAAATCCGCTAATTAACCCTCTCCTTGCAAGTACAATATCAAAGCAATCAATTACCTTGTCGTCTGTTATGTCACCAAGAATTATATCAGTAGATTGTCCTGCACCTTTAATAACAGTATCTGCAACAGCTCCAATTGCTTCATCAATGTAGAAATTGTTTGTAGTTTCAGCAGTTTCAACGTAAAGCTGCATATTTGAAGCATCAGAAGGTATTTTATAATTTGTATTTGCAAGCTGTATCCATTCGCCTGCAATTCCTGTTCCCTCAGCAATTGTAGAATATTGCGTTTCACCGTCAGCATCCTCATATTGCAGTTTAAGGTAAAATTTATCAGTTGATTCACCGTCAAAATAGCTTACGTTGACACTAAAACTGTACTCATTACCTGGTATAAACGCACGAGCATTCAAACTTCGTGTAGTTCCGTTCCAAGCACTTGTTCTGTTCTCTACAAGCAACGCTTCCTTGCCGGCATACGCTGTTCGTCCGCTTGTAAGAACATCAGCATTACCTCTTCCTGCCCATGTATCTACATCACCTTCAAATGTACTGTGAAAATAATAACCGTTTTCATCAGGTTCAATTGTTCCGCCAACAGAACCTCCTTCACCCCATTCAGATTCAGGAATCATTGAAGTAAGTGTTTTATAAGCAAGCTTTGGCTGATTATTCTTATCATAAAGCAAGGCGTCACTGCCTGAACTGAGCCATGAATTAGCGTCATTCGGTCCCCATATACAAACTGCAGTTACTCTTCCTGTTGATTGTGGATTTGCATTCCAATCCATTGCAGCTTGGAATATAGCCTTGTACTTATTTGCCTGATCCTGAAGTGAATATTTACCATTTTCAAGTGAAATATCCAATTCTGTAATCTGAACATCACAGCCAATGGACAAATATTTTTTCATTGCATAAATATATGATTCTGTTCCTGCAAACCCCGTAGCATTTGCCGGAACATGTGACTGCATTCCGACGCCGTCCAACAAACCTTTTTGATAAAGTGATTTACACATATTATATATTGCATCACGTTTATGATCCCAGTATTCATTATAATCATTGTAATAAAGTGCACAACCCTCGGGAGCATATTTTCTTGCATATGTAAAAGCTTTTTCAACAAAACCGTTATCACCGTAAATTTGTACCCATGCAGATTTGCCGCCGGTTACTTTACCGTCACCAGGTTCACGAGCACCGCCGTTATTAGCAGTTCTTTGACTGTCATCACTTACACATTCATTTGCAACATCATAAGCGTATAAATTCAAATCAGGATATTGAGTTTTAATGGCATTAAACATATTTTTGATGTAGCTTTCCATTCTGGCGTCCATAGTTGATTTATCAACCCAATCACTATTGGCATTGAAATCTTTTTTGAAGAACCATTTTGGAGTCTGACTATGCCAAACAAGAGTATGTCCTCTCATTGCAATATTATTCTGTACGCAGAAATCCATAATAGCTGCTGCACTCTGGAGAGAAACCCCTATATTTGTTCCGCTGCATTGAGATTGAACAAGAGTAGCGTCCGGCTTTGTTTCATTTTCGCACTCAATGCTGTTATAATCCTTAATGATATTTGCAGTTATTGCAGAGTTTTTAATAGTCATATTATTAAGAATATTACCAACTCTGAAATACGCAGCAAACTCATCTTTTAATCCCTTTTCAGAGCTTGCCGCATAAACAGCATTCATATTTTTTTCAGTTGTTATTATAACATCATCAAAGCTAAAATTATTTGTGCTGTCGGTAGTAATTGTAATTTTAAACTCATAACTGCCTTTCGGGGCAGTGTATTCTGTTGAAAGTTCTGTCCACTCCCCTGCTTTTACATTTTCTGAAATCAGTTCAACATTTTTCTCTTTGTTTGTTTTCTCATCAATACAGAGCAGTGAAACACGGAAATTTTCTGCTTTTTTGCTATAAACCATAACAGAATAATTATAATTTATCCCACCCTCAAGGTAAAAGCCTTTTGAAGAAGCAGCTCCGTCCTCAGCAGAAACACGTCCTTTGACAGTCATTCCTCTGGAATCTTTGTATCCTGTACCATTTTCAGCAGTTATTTTGACGGTATCTGAATTTCCATACCAACCGTCATAATTTGACTCAAAGCTGTTATGCACAACTTCAGAAGCATAAGTTTTTACTGACATTTCTGGCAAACCTGCCGCCATTCCTGCACAGCAGATAAAAGCTGTTAAGCCTGCCATTATCTTAAGGCAACACCGCATATATCGAGATGAAGAAAAAGCACATCCGTCCCTAAAG
>OGDY01001557.1_pt1 | contig 25174 bp, 19 predicted proteins | sample 1570341 | NCBI WGS metagenome assembly OGDY01 (sample SAMEA2581972, study PRJEB24529) | metagenome | biome: Human gut stool | place: China | collected 2011 | reverse complement strand
GTCCGCCGCAGTGAGGGAAGGCCGTACAGATGCTGGATCAGCACCATCTTGAACAACACCACCGGATCGATGCTGGGGCGCCCATTATCCTCACAATAGAGCGGCTCCACCATTTCATACAGACGTGTGAAGTCCACCGCTGTATCTATCTTTCGCAGCAAATGCTCCTTCGGCACCAGTTGGTCTATGACTACGAACTCTACCAGATCTCGATCCATTTTCCCGCGTTCCAGCATCTTTTCATCACCCTTGCCCATTCTACCATATCTATCAGAAAAAGCCCAGCTCCAGCCGGACTTTTTCGACGAGCTGAGGGGAGCTCCCATACGTTTCGTATGGGAGCTCCCCTTTTGCCGGTATCGCGCCTTACTGTCCGCCGACCATCACGCCGACGTTGCCGTAGAGCAGGATGCGGACAAGGCCGCAGAGGAAGAGGTGCGCGGGATAGTAGAGATAGAAAAGATATTTCATGCCCCGGCCCGCGCCGCGTGTGCCGTTGTAGCGTTTGAGCAGCGGAATGGTCAGCCCGGCGAAGAGCTGAAGTATACCGTAGACGGGGTCGATGAAGAGAGCGTAGATCAGCGCGTACATCGCGACCCAGAGCATCATGCGCGTCATCTGGCGGCGGAAGTCGCCGCGGTTCTGCCCGATCTCCAGAATGGCAAGCACGGCGATGCTGCTCCAGTCGCCCGGGAAGGCGAGAAGCGTAAGAGCGACCACGGCAAGCGTCTTTTGCCATTGCTTGAGCTCGGGCCGCTCCACCGTGTAGAGGCCGACGACGCCGAGAAAGAGCGGCCACATCACGCTGGTCTGGTTGAATACGCCGGTTTTGAGCGGGACAAAGGGGATGCCGAAGGCAAAATTGTAGGCAAAATGCCCGATGACGGCGAAAATCAGCAACCGTCCTGCGTACTTTTTCAGATTACGGGTGTAGTGGTAGCCCTCGGCCACCATGAACCAGAAGATCGGCGCGGCCATGCGGCCGATGATGTGCAACAGCAATATCCACCAGTCCCGCGGATAATCCGGCCAGATCACACTGGTGAAGTGGTCGACCGTCATGGCAAGCATGGCGAAGAGCTTGAGCTGATTGCCGCTCAACCCTTTATTGGTCTGTTCCATTTTCTCTCCTTCGCGGGCATTGCCGCATCCCAATAGGCTGCTTACAGTGTAGCAGAAGCCGCCGCTCTTTGCAAGAGCGCGCACAGCGTTGATTTGCTTCAGGATTATTTTTGAACACTTGACAAAAATGAGAAAGGGCTCTACAATATCGTTCTCTGCGGCGAAGGGAAGAACGCCGCGGAGCATTTAAACGATCCAAGCATCCAAAGGAGAGATGACATGATGAAATTCCAAAAACGATTTGTGCCGCTGCTGCTCGCACTGGTGCTGGCGCTCGGCACGCCGCCCGTGCAGGCGGCGGCGCTCACGCGCGGCGAGGCCGCGCAGGCGCTGCTCTCCGCCGCGCAGGACTATAACCCCGGCGTGCAGCGGTCCGACATTCTCAAGGGCTATCCCGACGGCAGCCTTGCGCTCGACGGCACGCTGACACGCGCACAGGCGCTGGTGATGCTCACGCGCGCCTTCGGCGGCTTTGCCGTCCCTGTGGGGGACAACGCCCGCATGGCGCTGCCCGCAAGCAGCCTGACGAATGTTCCCGCATGGGCGGCGGAGGAGCTTTCCCCCGTTCTCGCCGCCGGCCTTGCGGACGGCGACGAGAACGAGGCTATGAGCGCCGAAGCACTCTCGACGCTGCTCCGCCGCGCCTACGCCGCCAAGGGCACGAACCTCAAGGACGACTACTACGCCGCCGTCAACAAGAGCTGGCTGGACGGCTCCGACATTCCCGCGGGCCTGTCCATCAACGGTCCGTTCTACGGCCTGAGCCTGACGGTCAACGAGCAGATCGCGGCGCTTATCCGCGAGATCGACGCGCATGAGCAGACTCCCGGCACCGCCGAGGCGAAGATCAAGGCGCTCTACGACTGCGTGATGGACGCCGAGGGCCGCGAGAGGGCCGGCGTCGCGCCCATTCAGAAGTACCTTGATGCCATCGAAAACGCCAAAACGCTCGACGAGCTGGTGAGCGTCGATGCGCAGATGCAGAAGGAGCTGGGGCTGTCCATGCTCCTCGGCTTCGGCCTGACGACCGACCTCGCGGATTCGAGCCGCAGGATCGCCGCATTCTCGCTCATCGGCGCGGGTATGGACAAGGACTTCTACGTCAACGGCGCCGATGCGCAAAGGAGCGCCTACACCACATATCTCACATCGCTGCTGACGCTCTCCGGCCTTGGCGCGGACGAGGCGGCGCAGCGCGTCGCTGCGTTCTATGACGCCGAGGCGGCGATCTCCGCGGCCTCGCTCGACCCGCAGGACTACAGCAACGTGGACAAGACCTACAACCTCTTCACGCTCGGCGAGCTCAAGACGCTGCTGCCGAACGTGGACCTTGACGCCGTTCTTGCCGCCAGCGGCATTGAAAACGCGGAGCGGATCATGGTCAGCGACGTCGGCGCGCTGAAGGCAGCCGCGGCGCTCTACGACGACGCCCACCTTGCCCTGCTCAAGACCGCGGCGCGTCTGGCGCTGCTGCAAAGCGTGGCCACATCGCTCAATCAGGGATTTATGGACGCGTACTTCGACTTCGTGCTGGCCTACTACGGCGTAGATGCCCGCCAGAGCAATGAGCAGATCGCGGCGCAGCAGGTGCAGGCGCTTCTGGCGGATTACCTCAGCCGCGCCTATGTGGACGAATACTTCTCCGCCAAAGCCAAGGCCGACGTGGAGGAGATGATTGGCGAGTTCATCGCCATCTACAAGGAGCGCATTCTGGCGCAGGACTGGATGAGCGCCGAAACCAAGGCCAAGGCCGTGAAGAAGCTCGACACCATGGGCGTCAAGGTCGGCTATCCCGACAGCTGGGAAAGCTGTCTTGACCGCGCGGAGATCAAGTCCCCCGCCGAGGGCGGCTCCTTCTTCTCCAACGTCATCGCCATTCAGATGGCGATGAAGCAGGATGTCCTCGCCCACCAGAACGACGCGCCGGACAAGAGCGAATGGATCATGACGCCCTTTACGGTCAACGCCTGCTACAATCCCAGCGCCAACGACATCACCTTCCCCGCCGCCATTCTGCAATCGCCGCTTTACGACGTGAACGCCAGCCGGGAGGAGAATCTCGGCGGCATCGGCTACATCATTGCCCACGAGATCACCCACGCCTTTGACAACAACGGCGCGAAGTTCGACGAGAACGGCAGCGCCGCCGACTGGTGGACGGCGGAGGACTACGCCGCCTTCCGGCAGAAGTGTCAGGCTGTGGCCGAATGGTACGACGGGCAGGAGGCCTATCCCGGCATCGCGTGCAGCGGCGCGCTGACCATTTCCGAAAACGTGGCCGACCTCGGCGCGGCAAAGTGCATCGTCGCGGCGGCGAAGAAGCTCGACCACCCCGACCTCGACAAGCTCTTCCGCGCCGTCGCGAACACCTGGGCGTCCACGACCTCGCGGCAGATGCGCGAGTATCTGGCCGTGACCGACGTCCACGCCCCGGATAAGCTGCGCTGCAACCGCGTACTGCAGACGCTGCCGGAATTCTACACGACCTATGGTATCCAGCCCGGCGACGGGATGTGGACCGCGCCGGAGACGCGCGTGAGCGTTTGGTAACAAAACGTCCGAAAAGCAGCCCTTCTCTCGCACCTGCATATTTTTCGGCAAAACGACAAAATATCTTTCTTGACAAAAGCACGCAGCCTGTGTTACCTTAAAAAGGTAAGTGGATAAGGTGATCGGATGATGGGTCACGGGAGAGACCGCGGAATATCTGCCGCGGCGCCGAAGGGGAACGCAGAAGCTCTCAGGCAAAAGGACCGGACTCGGACGACGCTCCGAAAAGTGCGGCTTGCCGCACGCCGAAGGTGCAACCTGCAGGATGCGATATGCTGTGTCAGGGAAACTCTCAGGTCATAAAACGGAGGCACAAAGTTCCAAGGGGGACTTTGTGCCTTTTTTCTATGCCATATTTTAATCATTTTTATACTATCGTTCAAAAATGATAATAGAGGAGGAAACAGCTTATGGAAAGGAAAACACCCCTGTATCAGACCCATGTGGACGCGGGCGGAAAGATCGTTGAGTTCGGCGGCTTTCTGATGCCCGTGCAGTATCCCACCGGTGTGCTCGCCGAGCACATGGCCGTGCGGCAGAAGGCGGGACTCTTTGACGTGTCGCACATGGGCGAGCTGCGGCTCAAGGGCCCCGACGCGGTCGCAAACGTGCAGAAGCTCATCACCGCGGATATCTCCACCATGCAGGACGGCGACATCAAGTACGCCATGTTCTGCAACGACGCGGGCGGCATTATTGACGATTTCATCGTTTACCGCTGTGCCGCCGACGACTACTGGCTGGTCGTCAACGCGGGCAACCGCGACAAGGATGCCGCGTGGGTCGAGAGCCATCTGTTCGGCGACGTGGACTACCGCGACGAGGGTGACGACTGGGGACAGGTCGCGCTGCAAGGACCAACGTCCGGCGACATTCTCAAAAAGCTCTGCGCGGAGCAGTACATTCCCGCGAAGTATTACACCTTTATCGACAACGTTCCGCTCGACCTCGGCAGCCGCACCATTCACGCTCTCGTTTCCCAGACAGGCTATACCGGCGAATACGGCTTTGAGCTCTACTGCAGGGCCGAGGACACCGTTGACCTCTGGCACGCCCTGCTCGCCGCGGGCGAGGAGTACGGCCTGATCCCCTGCGGACTCGGCGCGCGCGACACGCTGCGGCTCGAAGCCTCCATGCCGCTCTACGGCCACGAGATGAACGAGGAGATCACGCCGAAGATGGCGGGCCTTCCCTGCAAGCTGACCGGCAAGGACTTCATCGGCCGCGACGCGCTCGTCGCGCTCGGTGCGCCGAAGTTAAAGCGCATCGGCATGAAGGTCGTCGGACGCGGCATCGTGCGCGAGCACTGCGACCTCTATACGATGGAGGGCGAGAAGCTCGGCTGGACGTCCTCCGGCACATTCGCGCCGTTTATCGGCTGCGGCGTCGCGATGGGCTACATCCCCGCCGGGCAGATCGAGATCGGCAAGCACTTGAACGCCGATGTGCGCGGGCGCATGGTCGAGCTGGAGATCGTGCCCATGCCGTTCTATAAGCTGGACAAGTAAGCATACATACTACCACAACGATTTCTACAACAAAAATTTGAGGAGGACAACACAATGAATTTTCCTGCTGAGCTAAAGTATTCCAAGTCCCACGAGTGGGTCAGGATGGACGGCGAGATCGCCGTCGTCGGCATCTCCGATTTTGCACAGGACGCGCTGGGCGATGTGGTGTTTATCAACCTGCCCACCGAGGGCGACGCGGTCACCGCAGGCGAGAGCTTCGGCGATGTTGAATCCGTCAAGGCGGTCTCCGACATCATTTCCCCCGTCAGCGGCACCATCTGCGCGGTCAACGAGGCGCTGGCCGACGCGCCCGAAACGCTCAACTCCGATCCCTACGGCGCGTGGATCATCAAGGTCGAGGGCATCGGCGGCACCGAGGAGCTGCTCGACGCGGCGGCTTATGAGGCGCATTGCGCCGAGGAGGGCTGATGGGCTCTTATGTTCCGACCACCGCGGCGGAACGGGAGGAAATGCTTGCTGCCATCGGGGTCAAAAGCCTTGAGGACCTGTATCAGGCGGTCCCGCAGGGGATGCTGCTGAACGGGACGCTCAACATCCCCGAGGGCATGAGCGAGCTGGAGGTACGCGAGGCCGTCACCGCCATGGCGGAGAAGAACAAGGTCTACAAGACCGTTCTGCGCGGCGCGGGCGCCTACCGCCACTTCATTCCCGCCGTTGTGAAGTCCATCACCTCCCGCGAGGAGCTGGTCACCTGCTACACGCCCTATCAGGCGGAGATCAGTCAGGGCGTGCTGCAAGGCACGTTCGAGTTCCAGACTATGATCTGCGAACTGACGGGCATGGACGTTGCCAACGCCTCCCACTACGACGGCGCGACCGCCGCCGCCGAGACCATCCCCATGTGCCGCGACCGCAAGCGTACAAAGGCGTATGTTTCCGCCTGCGTGAACCCGCAGGTCATCGAGGTCATGCAGACCTACTGCTTTGCCTCGAACACCGAGCTGACCGTCGTTCCCGCAAAGGATGGCAGAACCGATCTCGACGCGCTCAAGGCCGCGCTCGGCGAGGACGCCGCGTGCTTCTACCTCCAGCAGCCGAACTACTTCGGGCAGATCGAAGACGCAAAAGCCATCGGCGAGCTTGTCCATGCTGCGGGCGCGAAGTTCGTCATGGGCGTGAACCCCATCGCCTGTGCTCTTTTGCCGACTCCACGTGAGATGGGCGCTGACATCGCCGTGGGCGACGGCCAGCCCCTCGGGCTCGACACCGCCTTCGGCGGCCCCTACCTCGGCTTTATGGCGACGACTGCCGCCATGACGCGCAAGCTTCCCGGCCGCATCGTCGGTCAGACGAAGGACGTAGACGGCAAGACCGGCTATGTGCTCACGCTCTCCGCGCGGGAGCAGCACATCCGCCGCGAGAAGGCCAGCTCCAACATCTGCTCGAATCAGGCGCTGTGCGCCTTCACCGCGGGCGTTTACATGGCGGCGATGGGCGAAGCGGGCATGAAGCAGTGCGCACGGCTCTGCACTTCGAAGGCGCACTACTTTGCCGCCGAGCTTGTCAAGGCCGGCTGCAAGCTCAAGTATCAGGGCGAATTCTTCCACGAGTTTGTGACCGAGGTTGAGTGCCCCAACTGCCGCAAAAAGATCCTTGACGCGCTCGACGCGGCGGACATCCTCGGCGGCGCGGAGGTGGACGGCGGCATCCTCTGGTGCGTGACCGAGCTTGTGAGCAAGGCGCAGCTTGACAAAGCCGTTTCCATCGTGAAGGAGGTGCTGAAATGAAGCTGATCTTTGAGCTTGGCACGGAGGGCCGCGGTCTGAGCCTGATGCCTGCGTGCGATGTGCCGGAATACACGCTCCCAGAGGAGCGCACAGCGCCCCTGCGCCTACCCCATGTGAGTGAAAATGAGCTGACGCGCCACTACACGGCGCTTTGCAAGCGCATCCACGGCGTGAACGACGGCTTCTATCCCCTCGGCTCCTGCACGATGAAGTACAACCCCAAAATCGACGAGGACATGGCGGCGCTGCCTGGCTTCACGCAGCTCCACCCGCTCCAGCCGGTCGAAACGGCGCAGGGCGCGCTCGAGGCGCTGCATGTTCTGGGCAGCGAGCTGGGCGAGATCTTCGGCATGGACGCGGTCACGTTCCAGCCTGCCGCGGGCGCACACGGCGAATTCACCGGCGTGCTGCTCATCAAGGCATACCACACCGACCGCGGCGACGCTGCGCGCACGAAGATCATCGTGCCCGACTCCGCCCACGGAACGAACCCCGCCACCGCCGCCATGTGCGGCTATCAGGTGGTGAACATCCCCTCCGGCGCGGATGGCTGCGTCGATCTCGACGCGCTGCGTGCCGCCGTCGGCCCCGACACGGCGGGACTGATGCTCACGAACCCGAACACGGTCGGCATCTTCGATAAGAACATTCTGGAGATCACGAAGATCGTCCACGACGCGGGCGGATTGTGCTACTACGACGGCGCGAACCTCAACGCCGTCATGGGCGTCGTCCGCCCGGGCGACATGGGCTTCGACTGCATCCACTCGAACCTGCACAAGACCTTCGCCACGCCGCATGGCGGCGGTGGCCCCGGCGCGGGCGCGGTCGGCTGCAAGGACTTTCTGCGAAAGTTCCTGCCCGGCCCGCTGGTGGTGGAGAAGGACGGCAGGCTTGCCTTCGACTATCCCGAGAAGTCCATCGGCCGCGTAAAACTGTTCTACGGCAACTTCGACGTCTGCATCAAGGCGCTGACCTATGTGCTCACGCTCGGAAGGGCCGGCATCCCCGAGGCCGCGATGAACGCTGTGCTCAACGCCAACTATATGCGCGTAAAGCTCGCGGAGAAGTTCACCATGGCCTACGACGAAATTTGTATGCACGAGTTCGTCATGTCGCTGGTCGATCTGCACAAGGAGACGGGCGTTTCCGCGCTCGACCTTGCCAAGGGCATGCTCGACTACGGCCTGCATCCGCCCACGATGTACTTCCCGCTCATCGTCCACGAGGCGCTCATGGTCGAGCCCTGCGAGACCGAGAGCAAGGAGACGATGGACGAGGTCTGCGACATCTACGGCAGGCTCTTTGACCTTGCCTATTCTGACCCCGACGCGCTCCATACCGCGCCGCATGATACGCCCGTCCGCCGTCTGGACGAGGTCGGCGCGGCACGCAATATGATCCTGCGCTATTCGTTCACGCAATAAAAAAACACGCAGTGCCGCCGCGAAAACGGCGGCATTGCCCTCAAAAAGGAAAGAAACTATGGCTGATTATCAACTCATCGTCATCGGCGCCGGCCCCGGCGGCTACGAGGCCGCGCTCCGCGCGGCAAAGCTGGGCAAAAGGGTCGCCGTGGTCGAGCGGCGCGAGGCGGGCGGCACCTGCCTGAACCGCGGCTGCATCCCGACCAAAACGCTGCTCCACGCCTCCGCCATCTACCGCGACGCGAAGAACGGCGCGCACTGCGGCATCCACACCGAGGATATCCATGCCGACATGGCTGAAATTTTTGCTTACAAGCGCTCCGTTTCACAGAAGCTCTCCGCCGGCATCGAGTCGCTTTTCAAGACCGCGAAGATCGACCTGCTGCGCGGCACGGCGCTCATCACCGGCTCCGGCTGTGTCCGCGTGGCGGACGCGGACGGCAGCGCCAACGACTACACCTGCGACGACATTCTCATTGCCACCGGCTCCGTGCCGTCCCGCCCGCCGATCCCGGGGCTGGAGCTTGCCATGACCTCCGACGAGCTGCTCGAGGGCTGCGACCACCTCTACCGCTCCATCGTCATCATCGGCGGCGGCGTCATCGGCATCGAATTTGCCACGTTTTACGCCGACCTCGGCTGTGCCGTCACGGTCATCGAGGGCATGGACCGCCTTCTGCCGAACATGGATAAGGAGCTGGGGCAGAACCTTGCGCTCATTCTGAAAAAGCAGGGCGTGAAGGTCTTCACGAACGCAATGGTGCAGCGCGTGGAGCAGGCGGGCGAGGACCTTGCCGTACACTTCACCTGTAAGGAAACGGAGGAGACTGTCTCCGGCGAAGCGGTGCTCTGCGCCATCGGCCGCCGTGCTTACTGCGACGGCCTGTTCGCCGACGGCGTCGGTGTCGAAATGAATGGCCGCAGCATCGCGGTGAACGCAAATTTTGAAACGAGCCTGTCGCGCGTCTACGCCATCGGCGATGTGTCCTCAAAAATCCAGCTCGCCCACGTCGCCACCGCGCAGGGCATTGCCTGTGTCGAGCGCCTGTGCGGCGTGCAGGATCACACCGATCTCTCGGTCGTGCCGAGCTGCATCTACTGTCGTCCCGAGATCGCGGTCGTCGGTCTCACGGAGGCAGAAGCCAAGGAGAAGGGGATCCCCGTCAAGGTCGGCAAGCACGTCATGTTCGGCAACGCCAAGACGGTCATCGCCGACCCGGGCCGCTGCTTCATGAAGCTTGTTGCCCACGCCGAAACGCGCGAGCTGATCGGCGCGCAGCTCATGTGCGAGCATGCGAGCGACATGATCGGCGGCGTGGCGCAGGCGCTCGCCAACCACCTGACCGCCGAGCAGTTCTGCCGCGCGATGCGCCCGCATCCCTCCTTTGAGGAGGCCATGACCGCCGCGCTCGAGGACCTGTGCGAAAAGCTTGGCTGACATCCTGCCCGCCACGGTCCGGCACGGCCCGCGGCGAAGGATGCAAACAGAAAACCCCGCAGGGCCGTTGGCTCTGCGGGGTCGATCTTCTGACGTTTGCGGTCAATCCAGATAGCTGAACGTGACGGAACGGGTCGATGGGGTGAGAGCGGCGAAGGAGTAGCCCGCCTCAAGATAGCCCTCGATGATGGCGGGCAAGGCCTCGACGGTGGTGGTCTTGGCGCTGCTGTCGTGCATGAGGATGATGGCGCGCCGCGCGGTGCCGACACCCTTGAGCGCGTTGGCCGTCAGCGTCGACGAGGGCTGAATTTTGGAGAACACGGCGTCGCCGTTGGCGACGTTCCAGTCGAAGTAGACGAAGCCGCGCCGCGTCATTTCGGCGATGAGCTGCTGATGGATGCCGACGTTGTAGCTGTTGACGCTGCCGCCAGGGAAGCGGAAGATCTGCGGCTTGACGCCGGTGGCCTCGTAGATCTGGCAGAACATCTGGTTGAAGTCCTCCAGATATGCTTCGACTGAGGCGTAAATTTTCTTGTAGTCGTGCGAATAGCTGTGGATAGCAAGCGTGTGGCCCGCCGCGACGATCTTCTGCATCCGCTCCAGATCGCCCTCCTCGTTTGCGCCGACCACGAAGAAGGTAGCCTTGACGCCGTACTTGTCAAGGATCTCCAGAATTTCATCCGTGCGCGCCGAGGGACCGTCGTCAAAGGTCAGGTAGACGGCGTTGTCCACGTCCACGGTGCCGCGCAGCGAATCGTCGGCGTACAGCTCGGGATAAAGCTCCGTGTAGGCGGGCGCCTCGGCGGCCGGAGGCTCGGGCTCAGCCGGCGTGGGCTCGCCGCCCTCGGGCGTGGTCGACGGAAGCTGCTCCTGCATGGCCGCCAGCTGGCTGCCTGCCGCGTCGAGCTGTCGGTTCAGGCTGCGAACCTGCGCGAAGAGGTAAATGGACAGCGTGGTGGGAATGAGGATCAGCAGCAGCGTCACGGTGAAGATAACGTGCTTGAAAAACAGGACGCTGCCGATGTAGGGCTCCCTGTCCTCCTGCGGCTTGCTCAGATCGTAGGAGACGGGCAGTTCCTTTGCCGCGGTGTTCAAGACTTCGCCTCCATTGTGCCCTTCATCTCAACGCTGCCGTTCAGGACCGCGCCCGCCGCCACGGAGATCGTGCCGGTGACAACGCTGCCGCTCACGCGCGCGTTGGCGTCCATCTGGGTGTTGCCGCTGATGCGGATGTCGCCGTTGATCTCACCGGCGCACAGCAGAGACTGCGCCGTGATGTTGCCCGTGACCTTGGAATCCTCGCTGACGGTGACGGGACCGTTCGCGGTGATATCGCCGATGAGGGTGCAGCCGGTGAGCTTCACGCTGCCCGCCGTGATATTGCTCTGCAGGTTGGAGCGCAGCAGCACGCTGCCCTCGGAGGCCACGTCGCCCTTGAGCTCGTCGGCGATCTCAATGTCGCCCTTGGCGCGGAAGGAGCCCTCAAAGACCGTGCCGGGGGCAAGAAAGCTGGCGGCGGGTCTGGCCTCGGGTGCCTTGACCGGAGCGTGATCCACGCTCTTTTTCTCCGCACCAGGGGCGCTCTTGACCTCGACGGACGCGCTCTTGACCTGCGCCGGAGCGGTACTTGCCGCCTCGGAGCCGTCTCCGCCGACGCCGAACATTTCGTACATAGCCTTCTTCATGTTGCTCTTCTTGTCCATGATTTTCTCTGTCCTCCCTAAAAGTCTGCGGTTGATCTGCCATGCTGAACGGGAAACCCGGTCAGGAAATAAAAACGTGACGCGTCCTTATTCCAAAAATTCGAGGGGAAGCGACTTGTTTCCCGACAATTTTACAAAATAGAGCATACCACAATATTTGAGCGGGTGCGAACAATCTGCCTGAAATGTATGTTTTTGCGGCACGAAATGCATACCGCGCCTGCCGGACTCTTGGCAGAGCCGGGAAAATATGGTATGATGAGACGAAAAATCGCTCGACGCGGCGGCGCTCGTGCGTGCGCTGCGCGTATGGCGCAAGAAATAGAAAACGCAGCACCGTGCGGTGCTGCGGGACGCGTGAGGGCGGGGGCCCTCCGCGCAGAATTTCTGAAAAACAAAGGAGAGCGAGAAAATGGAGCTTTGCTTCAATGAAATGACCGTGATGAAAAACGGCACACTGCCGGAGGACATCGCGCTCTGCGCACAGGCGGGCTTTTCCGCCGTCGAGCTGCGCAAGGGCACGCTCCTGCGTTATCTGCGCGGCGGCGGGACGCCGGAGGCTCTGCGGCAGACGCTGGAGGAGCAGCACGTCCGCGCGGCGAGTCTGAACGCGCTTGAGAGCGTTTCCTTTCAGACCAAGGCCGGCGGGCGGATGCTGCGCGAGCTGAGCGATTGGTGCTTTGCGGCCTGCCGCGTGCTCGGCTGCGGCTGCATGGAGGTCATCGCATCTTTCCATGTGCCGGAGGGGACCTCCGCGGCGGCAATCTGCCGCGAGACTGCCGATTCGCTGCTGCGGCTCTCGGACGCCGCGGCGGACTACGGCGTGCGGCTGGCGCTGGAATTTATGGCCGTGCCGGACAGCTCCGTGCAAACCTTCGCGCAGTGCGCAGAGATCCTTGACACGGTGGACCGCGCCAACGTGGGAATGCTGCTCGATACCTGGCATTTCTGTGCCGGCGGCTCGCGGCCGGAGGAGCTGTCGGCTCTGCGCGGCGACCGGCTCTTTATGGTCCATGTCAGCGACTGCCCAGCACGCGCCCCGTTCACGGCGCAGCGCGCGGAGAGCTACTGGCCCGGCGAGGGCGACGCTCCCTTGGAGGAGCTGCTGCGGAGCGTCCGGGAGACCGGCTACGACGGCCCCTGCTCCGTCGAGGTCATGGACCCGAATGTGCTCGCCTTGCCGGCGGGGGATGCTATCCGCCGCGCGGCGGAGACGATGAAGCCGCTGCTTGCGCGGGTGGAGCGGTAAACGCTCAGCCCTCCGCGCGGAGGATCACCGGCTCGCCCGTGCAGGAGAGAATACCGTTTTTCACGGTGACGGCACTGCGGTCGATGAGGTTTTCATACACGCCGTCGGCGGCGTCCACGCGCACGTCGGCGGCTTTCGCCTTGAGGGAGAATACGCCCACAAAACGCTTGCCCGCGCTTCCGCGCTGAAGGAGCGCGAGGTCGTTCACATCGTCCGCGTCGGCGAAGAACCAGTCGGCGCTGCCGAACTGCTGCTTGACCGCGTACAGGCGGCGCAGCAGCCCACTCAGGTCGCGGCCGGTGCGGCGGTCGATGGGGTCGATGTCAAAAAGGCTGGGCAGATGGTCGTTTTCAAATTCCTGCCCCGCGTAGAGCAACGTCGTGCCCTTGAGAAAATAGAGCATCGCCGTGTAGTTCACGAGCGCGCGCTCGTCGCGCACGAAGGACGCGATGCGCGGCTGGTCGTGGTTTTCCAGAAAGCGGAGCTTGTTGTAGTTCGCGGGGTAGCAGGCCTCCTGAAAGCTCAGCGCGTCCAGATAGCGGCTCAGGGGGACCTCGCCGCGCAGATACTGGTCGAATACCTCGCGCACATCGTACTCGTACTCCAGATCGAAAGCCCGAAACACCTCGCCGTCCGACGCGGAATAGACGCCGTGCCGACGCGCGAGACAGCCATAGCTGCGGTGGACCGTCTCGGCGAGCCAGACGCAGTCCGGGTTTACGGCGGCGACCGCCGCGCGGGCCTGCAGCCAGAATTCCACGGGGACGAAGGATGCCACATCGCAGCGGAAGCCGTCCACCAGACCGGCCCACATTACGAGCGTATCCGTCAGATATTGCCAAAGCCCGCGGTTGGAGTAATCAAGGTCGATGACGTCTGCCCAATCACCGAGCTTGTTGCCCGGCTTGCCGTCGGGCCCGCGGTAGAAGTATTCCGGATGCTCGCGGTAGAGAACAGAGTCGGGCGAGGTGTGGTTGTAGACCACATCGATCATGCATTTCATGCCGCATGCGTGGATCTCGCGCACCAGCGCTTCAAAGTCCTCCATTGTGCCGTAGGCGGGGTTGACGGCGCGGTAATCGCGGTTGGCATAGGGGCAGCCCAGCGTGCCTTTCTTGCCCTCGACGCCGATGGGGTGAATGGGCATCAGCCAGATGATATCCGTCCCCAGCGCGCGGATGCGGTCGAGGTCGGGAATGACGGCGCGGAAAGTGCCCTCCGACGTGTGGTTGCGGACGTAAATGGAATAGATCACCTGATTTTGCAGGCGCGGATCGGTGTTTGCAGCCATGTGGCGTTACCTCCTCAATGCTTTATGCCGCGATTGTAACACAATATTTTACTTTTGCAAGAGGGGCGTTTCCACAAAAGGAAGCGTCCCTTTTCGACCAGCGTCCGACGATCCGTCGGATGCGGCTTCATAAAGAAGAACGAGGGGCGGCCCATCGGGCCGCCCCGCTGTGATTGGCGCCGGAAGGCGCCAAGAAAAGGCCAGCGTTTTCACGGGGAAAACGTCGGCCTTTCTGTCGTATGAGCCATCCGCCCTTGCGGTCACCGAAGATTCTTGCGGAAGAACGCCTGTGCGTTCTTGTAGAAGACGCCGTCCGCGTCCTCCTGCGAAACGCCGCGGGAGAGCAGGTATTCGTAGAACGATGCGGCCTTGGCGGGCGTATTCAGGCATTCGGGCAGCACGGAGCCGTCGAAGTCCGAGCCGAGGGCAAGGTTCTTCCGCGCGCCCAGCTCGAAGAAGTGCATGGCGTGGCGGTAGAGATCGTCAAGGCTCTTTACGTCGCCGTCGTCGCGCAGGAACTTCACAAAGTAGTTCAGACCGATCAGGCAGTCGCGGTGCACCATCTCGCGGATCATGTCGTCCGTCAGGTTGCGCTTGTGGCTGCACAGCGCGCGGGCGTTGGAGTGCGTGGCGACGAAGGGCTTCGTCGCGACCTCCAGCAGATCCGCGAAGCCGGGGTCGTTGAGGTGGGACACATCCACCAGAATGTTTTCCTTTTCCATCTCGCGCACGGCGGCCTTGCCGAACTCGCTCATGCCGTGGTCCGTGGTGTGGCCCGAGCCGAGCTCGTTCTCGCCGTTCCAGGTCAGAGTGATGGCACGCACGCCCTGCTCGGCGAGCGTGTGGACGCGGGAAAGGTCGCCGGCGAGCGCGCTGCCGTTCTCAATGGTCAGGAACGCGGCGGTCTTGCCCGCCGCCCAGGCCTTCTCCATATCGTCGGCGTTGCGGCAGGGGGCGACGCGGTCGCCGAACTTCTCCATCTGGCGGTAGAAATTTGCGCGGTTCTTTTCAAAGCAGTCGATGGCGGCCTGCCCGCGCTCCTCATCGGGGATGAACACGGCGTAGAACTGCGCCCAGTGGACATCCTTCGGCATATTGGACAGCGACAGCACGCGGCCGGGGTCGTCCAGCGTATCGGGATTGCCGGTGTGCGCGTATTTCCAGTATTCTGCCAGCGTGTCGCAGTGCAGGTCGATCAATCCATAGCTGTTCATAAATCAAGCTTCCTTTCTTTGCTTGGGGTCAGAGGGGAAGCTCCTCGCAGAGAAGAACTTCCTTGCTGCGTTCAAATTCGCCGTAGCCGAGTCCGCGTTCCGCTGTTTCGATCTCGCCGACCTGATTGTCATAAGGGTCGGCGCGCCAGTGCTGCTTTGGAACGGTAAACGGCGCCTGAAACGCATTGTTTGCCACCATGCGGTAGGCGTCGAGATTGCCGAAGTAGAACCGGCGGCGTGTCTCGTTCCGGGCGCGCACGGCGGCGATGCCGTAGCTTGGGTCGGCGTAGAGCCAGCCGTAGGGCGCAATGTAGAAGCGCGCCCAGTCATGACCGCCGCAGAAGTCCGGCTCGGCGGTCAGACCGCTTTGCCATTGAGCGGGAATGCCCGCGCAGCGGCACAGCGTGACGAACAGCAGCGCAAATACGCCGCAGTCGCCCGTGTAGCTCCGTGCCGCGGCTTCGGCAATGTTTTCCAAAATGAAGTAGGCGGGCATAAAGGTATACTTCATATTCAGTGTGATGAAGTCGTAGAAAATACGCGCCCTCTCCAGCGGACTGTCCACGCCCTCCGTCAGCGCTTGGACCAGCGCGCGGAGATAGGGCGTAAAGATGATGTGCGGCGCCTCCTCGCCTGTGTCGAAGCAGGGCTGTGCCGCGTCCGGCTCGATGGCGGAAACATCGTGATAACGGGCCGTGTGGACATAGGAGTATTCGACCGAGAACTCGTGGTTCTCCGTCATCGTTTCCTCCCAGCACACGGTGCGCTGGAGCGCGTCCTCCGGTGCGGGACGCCCGTTCGGGGGATAGAGCGCCTCGATGCGGATGTCGCTTTGCTGCTCGCAGGCGGCGGGCAGCGGCAGGTGGACGCGCACAAACATACCGGGCGTGAAGACCTCGTCCTTCACGCGTACGCTCGCGCGAATGCGGATGCGGTTTGCGATCTTTCCGTTTTCGCGCATCCGCCGGTGGACATGGTCAAGACGGCCCTCGCCCTCCTCCGCCGTCACGCTTTCCACGCCGTACAGCTTCACGCCCGCACGCGCGGCGAAAGCGGGCTCGGCCTTGCACATGGTGGAAAAGAAGCGGTCAAAAAAACGCATCTCGCCGCCGATGTACAGCCAGCCGATCTTGCCCGCGTCCACGCGCTCGTCGAATTCCTCCTCGGTAAAGTCGGGAATGTGCGCGCGTACCTCGGCGAGCGCGTCGGCGCGCGTGAGCGGGTAGTCCGCGGGGATGCGCCGCATGATCTCACGCTCTGCCGTCAGGCAGGCGCGCAGCGCATCGGGAATGTTATCCTGCGCGAGGCGGCGGTCGATGAGCCGTATGGCTCCCTCAAAGTCGCCCCATGCCTTGCACCTTGCAATGTCGTCCGGCAGGCCGACATTCAGAAAGCGCAGATTATCGTTGCTGTTCATGGATAGGCCTCCCGTTGATCTGGGGAAGAGGGGGACCTGCCTGCCTGCTGCGGGCAGGTCCTCTCTTTTCTGTGGAAGAGGCAGGGAGCTCATGCCATCAGGTTGAGCAGCCAGCCCATGCCGAGACCGAAAAAGTTACCGATCGCCTGGCCGAAGATGCCCATCAGAACGCCGATACCGGCATAGTTGGGATTGTAGGCGACGGCGATGATCGGCGCGGAGGCCGGACCGCCGATGTTGGCGACCGACGCTGTGGAGACCATGCACAAATCCCAATGGAACAGCTTGGAGAGAATGTACATACCGACAACATGGAGAACGAGGATGAACACACCGTAGACGACCCACATCGGAGCCTCGATCAGAGCGTTCAGAGGCGCCTGCGTGGCAAGCAGAGCAACAACGGCATAGAGAAGAACGCTGGAAAGCTCATTCGCGGCGGGCAGCTTGCCGAGCGGAGTCATGGCGCAGGCGAGACCGAGGACCGTGACGAACAGAGTCGTGCAAGTACCCTTATCAAACATCTTGAGTCCCATACCGGCGAAACCAGCGCCCATCTTCGCGCCGACCCACTGAGAGAGCGCGGAAACAATGAGAGCAAGGCCGATCATCCAGACCCAGTCGCCCGAGGTCGCCTTAGCCTTCTTCTCCTTTTCGACCTCTTCGTTGGCGACATCGGCGATCGCGGAGAGCTTGGAGGTGTCCGCCTTAACGGACTTGTCCCACTTGGAGGAGTAGCGGACCATGAAGATCAGAAGGGCGATCCACACAGAGTAGCAGACGGTATTAAGCGTGAGCGCGCAGGCATACGCGCCGGGGTCGACGGGAAGCGCGTCCTGCATGGCGACCATGTTGCCGCTGCCGCCGATCCAGCTGCCGCAGAGAGCGCCGAGGCCCATCCAGGCGTCGGAGGCGATCGTTCCCTTCATCAGCACGAACGCGCAGACAAAGCCGATCGTGATGGTGAGGGTGGCGCTGAAGAAGCCGATGAGCATCTTCGGGCCGAGCTTGGGGGCCTTACGGATGTTGCAGCGGAGCAGCATCGCGAAGATCATCGCGTAGGTGAGGTTGTTTTTCAAAGCGGAGTATGCGGGCTTGGTCTCGGCCATATCCCACACGCCCAGCGTGCACAGGAACATGGCGATGAGGTAGCAGAGAACGACCGCAGGAACGTACTTGAAGAATTTCTGCATGCCGCCCTTGGCGCTTTTCTCCAGCGTGACGAGAACGGCTGCCATAAAGAGCAGCACCGCCACATGTAGTTTGCGCTGCTTTTTAACCAGTCAGCATCATACGCAAAGGAGTAGCTCTCCCGGCCGCGGACATTCTCCACGAAGAGAGTCCCCAGGAAGTTTGGCGTTGTAGATTTGAAGCTCTCATAGACATAGATTATTTTTTGGTCTGACACCACGGTCAATCACCTCCGTTTCGGGGTGCTCTCTTGCGTGTGGTAAGCTCAAGGTCTTGGAGTTTACGCCCCAGCTCATCATCCTTTGCAACGAGCAGAAGGTCTTTATCCATATTGTTCAGTGCGTGCAGAACTGCGGCATAGATCCCAATCGCGACAGAGGGGTTTCCCTTTTCAACATTCCACACTGTGGCTCGGCTCACACCAGCTCTTTCCGCGACCAATTCGGCAGACAGATGCCGCCGTAATCTGGCAAGCTTGATCTGTTCTCCCAGCTGTTCTAAAATCGCCTGCGTCTGCGGCAGCACAGCAACACTCTTTCGTCCCATTCTGCACACCACCTCTACATCATCTTTGTGCTTGTTATTATAGACGATACATCTATAATTGTCAATAAATAAAGACATTAAGGAGGCATGTCTGTGATTATCCCATACTTCATTGTGTGCTGACTACCTTACCGATATGCATCCGGTCTTAGAGGTCTTTGTTGATTGCGCCGCAAAGGGGACAGATTACAGCTTCTGTGTTCATTGGATGCTCATCTCCGCCCTAAGGATTTGATAAACTGAAAAGAGGTTGGTATCAAAATATGATACCAACCTAATAAAAAGTTTCAAATTATTTAGGAAAGACGAGCAATAAAAAGTAACCGAGAGCGTAAAGCCCGCCATAAAGCAGGCCAAATCAGCCGAGAATTTAGTTCAAGTCCAGCCTAACGCTCTGAAATGCCCTTGTGTATCCTATCTATAAAACACGCTTTGAAAAAACAGGGCATAAAAACGCTGAAACCCCTGATTTCTCAGAGGTTTCAGGTGAGTGTATCTATTTTGGTCACTCAAGATGGTTGCGGGAGGAGGACTTGAACCTCCGACCTCCGGGTTATGAGCCCGACGAGCTACCAGCTGCTCTATCCCGCGATATGGAATTGTGGAAATACTGGTGCCGGTGACCGGACTCGAACCGGTACAGTATCGCTACCGGGGGATTTTAAGTCCCCTGTGTCTACCTATTCCACCACACCGGCGGATATCGGCAACGATTAATATACCATATTTCGGTCACCGTGTCAACACCTGAAACGAAAAAATATAGCGAATGTTCCGTCGAACGGCGGCGAGGGGAGAAGTTTCGATGGACAAGCCCCGGTGCGTTTGCTATACTGAGAGCAGAATTTCCGCTCTTGCCGGCTTGTTCCGGCGAGGGGAGAGGAGCCGAGACTATGCCGCACATCATCGAAGTGACCGACCTGGCCGCGCCGGAGCTGGACGTCTACGCCCGCCTGACCGAGGCGCAGCTGCGAAACCGTCTGGAGCCGGACAAGGGCGTTTTCATCGCCGAGAGTCCCAAGGTCATCGCCACCGCGCTCGACGCAGGCTATGAGCCGCTCTCGCTTTTGATGGAGCGGCGGCACATCGAGGGCGACGCGCAGCCCATCCTTGCGCGCTGCGGCGGCATTCCCGTCTACACCGCCGAACGCGAAACGCTCGCACGGCTGACGGGCTTTGAACTCACGCGCGGGGTGCTGTGCGCCATGCGCCGGCCAAGGCTCCCGAGCGTGGAGGAGGTCTGCGCGAGGGCGCGGCGCGTGGCGGTGCTTGAGGGCATCGTGGACCACACGAATGTGGGGGCGATCTTCCGCTCGGCGGCGGCGCTCGGTATCGACGCGGTGCTGGTGACGCCGACCTGCTGCGACCCCTTTTACCGCCGCGCGGTGCGCGTGAGCATGGGCACGGTCTTTCAGGTGCCGTGGGCACGCATCGGCGAGGACGCCGCCGACTGGCCGCAAAAGGGCGTCGAGCGTCTGCACGCGCTCGGCTTCCGGACCGCGGCGATGGCGCTGACGGACGACTCCGTAAGCATTGACGACGCGCGGCTCGCTGCCGAGCCGCGGCTGGCGATCGTGCTCGGCACGGAGGGCGACGGCCTTTCGCCGCGCACCATTGCCGCGTGCGACTACACGGTGAAGATCCCCATGGCGCACGGCGTGAATTCGCTCAACGTGGCGGCGGCGAGCGCCGTGGCATTCTGGCAGCTTCGGACAAAATGAGGACCGAATACCAAAGCCTATAAGAAAACGCTCCGACCGAAAATCGGTCGGAGCGTTTTTATCGGCGGAAGCAGTGCGCGGAGCCTTGCGCTCAAGCGGTCTTCCTGCTCTGCACGGAGCGGATGACCAGCAGCGTGCCGATGACCATGACCACGCCGATGGCGAGGCTGATGACCACGTTGCGGATGAACGCTGCGAGGATGTAGTTCACAAAGCAGATGGCAGCCACGGTGACGGCGTAGGGGATCTGCGTGGAGACATGGTCAATGTGGTTGCAGTTTGCGCCGGCGGACGCCATGATGGTGGTGTCGGAGATGGGGGAGCAGTGGTCGCCGCAGACCGCACCGGCGAGACAGGCGGAAATGCCCATGATCTGCAGGTCGGGAGCCGCGTTGAAGATAGGAAGCACGATGGGGATGAGAATGCCGAAGGTGCCCCAGCTGGTGCCGGTGGCGAAGGCCAGCAGGCAGGCGACCACGAAGATGATAGCGGGCAGCAGCATGAAGAGGCCTTCGGACGCCTGCTTCATCAGACCCTCCACATAATCGGCGGCGCCGAGGAGACCCGTCATGCTCTTGAGGGAGACGGCGAAGGTGAGGATCAGAATGGCGGGGACCATGGCGTTGAAGCCCTTGGTCATGCAGCCCATAGCGCCCTTGAAGGTGATGACACGGCGCGCGCAGAGGTAGATGATGGACAGGACCAGCGCAATCAACGCGCCCCAGGGCAGACCCACAAAGGCATCAGTATCACCGAAGGCTGCGATGAAGTCGCCCGCGTTGGTCTCAGGATCCCAGAAGCCGCCGACGTAGATGAGGCCGATGACGCAGAAGATGATGAGCAGGATGATGGGAATGAGCATATCCCACATATTCGCGCGGGAGGAGCCCTCCTCCTGCTCCTCGCTCAGCGCGCCGAGGTCGCCGGTCTGGGCAGCCTTGAGCTCTGCCGCGGCCATGGGACCGTAGTCCACACCGAGAACGACCATGGTGATGACAAACACGATGGTGAGCAGAGAGTAGAAGTTATAGGGAATGGCCTCGATGAAAAGCTGAATGCCGGACACGCCGGTGTCGAGCTTCGCGGCGACGCCAGAGACGGCGGCCGCCCACGAGGAGATCGGCGCGATCATGCAGATCGGCGCGGCGGTGGCGTCAATGAGGTAGGCGAGCTTCACACGGGAGATGCGCTGGCTGTCGGTCACGGGGGTCATGACGGAGCCGACGGTGAGGCAGTTGAAGTAGTCGTCGATGAAGATCAGCGCACCGAGGGCGAAGGTGGCGAGCAGCGCGCCGGCCTTGGAATGGATGTGGCTCGCGGCCCAGCGGCCGAACGCGGCGGAGCCGCCGGTGGCGTTGACGAGCGCGACCATCACGCCGAGGATCACGAGGAAGAGGAAGATGCCGGCGTTATCGGCGATGGCGGCGGTCAGACCGTCGTTGATGATGGTGTCGAGCGCGCCGATGGGGCTGAAGTCCGTGGCGAGCAGGGCGCCGACGACGATGCCGATGAAGAGGGAGGAGTAGGTCTCCTTCGTCAGCAGGGCAAGGCCGATGGCGACGATCGGGGGAACGAGGGACCAGAAGGTGTTGACAAACATGAGGGATTCTCCTTTCGTGCGTCTGCACAAAAAATTTAAGCCATGATGCTTCCATCATGACTTAAACACAACACCCTTTGCAAATACGCTTTCGGTCGTATTCCGATCATGACAGCTCTCCGCCTTTCGGCGACAGTCCGACGGATGTTATCCCCCGGCCCGGTGAACGCACGCACAGGAATCCGTGTGTCCCCTCGGCGGCCGCCCCTTTCGCTCTCCGGTTCCTGCCGGTCATGCAGAGCTACTGATGTTGGCCGCGCCTCTATCAAGACTTATTAAAAACAAGGACAGTATACACCCTCACAGCGTTTTGTCAAGAGAAAATGTAAAATTTTTGTGTCTTTTTTTGGTCATTCCGCGAATTCTGCCGCTTTCGGTGGGGTTCAGCTCTGCGGTCCCATGCAGAAGCCACGCGCAAGACAGCGTCCCAGCATCTGCACGAAGGTCACATGGCCCACGTCCTCGCCCGCGAGGATGGGCAGCTCGGCGACCGTGTTCCCCGCCGCGTCGCGCACCGTGAGCTGCCCGAGCGTGTCGCCCGCGTATACCGGCGCGGCGACGCTTTCTGCCAGCGCGACTTCCTTCGTCAGGCCGTTTGCCAGCGTCTTTTCCACCAGCAGGGTGTTCTCGCTCGTGAGCACCGGTTGCACCGTGCCGCGCACGCCGAGCGTCACCGGTACGGGCGGCAGCACCTCGTCGGGCGTGACGGTCACGAGCGACCAGGTCGAAAAGCCGTAGTTGAGCAGGCTCTTGGCGTCGGAGAAGCGCTCGTCGCTCGTCTTGCCCTTGAGCACGACCGCGATGAGCTCCATGCCGTTTTTCTCCGCCGTCGCGCTCAGGCAATAGCCCGCCGAGCCGGTCGAGCCGGTCTTGAGGCCGGTCGCGCCGTCGTAGAAGCGGATGAGCTTGTTTGTATTTACGAGCATGGACTCTCCGCCGCGCAGCGAATCCATCCAGACGGTCGTGAATTGCCGGATGTCGGGGTGCCTGAGGATCAGCTCGCGCGACATGAGCGCGATGTCATAGGCGCTTGTGAGATGCCTCTCGGCGGGCAGGCCCGTGCAGTTGACAAAGTGCGTGTCGTTCATGCCGAGCTCCTGCGCCCGCGCGTTCATGCGCTCCACGAAGGCGTCCTCGCTGCCGGCAAGATGCTCGGCGAGCGCCACCGCCGCGTCGTTGCCCGAGACGATGCACACAGCCTTGAGCAGGTCGCGCACCGTCATCTGTTCGTTCTCCTTGAGCCAGATCTGGCTGCCGCCCATGCCAGCCGCGTGCGCCGAGCCCGTCACCACGTCGTCGTAGGAGAGCGCGCCGGAGTCGATGGCCTCCATCACCAGCAGCAGCGTCATGATCTTCGTCACGCTCGCCGGCTCGCGCGGCGTGTGTTCATCCTGCGCGAAGAGCACCGTGCCGGTCTGCTTTTCCATCAACAGCGCGCTCGGACAGCTCACCGCCGGCCCCACCGCCGCGGCGCTGACGCACAGGGCGAAGGCTGCCAGCAGAGAAAATACCGTTCGTTTCATGGGATGCACTCCTTTTTATGTCCTTTGCCCCATCCTATGCCGCCCGCCGGGGGCATATACGGAAAACTGTGCCGGCAGGCAAATTTCGCCTTGCATTGCGCGGGGAAGTCTGCTATAATAGCCTCACTTTGCAGGGTTAGTACATCGGTAGTGCATCGGCTTCCCAAGCCGAGAAGGCGGGTTCGATTCCCGTACCCTGCTCCAAAAAAGAAGCGGCTTGCAATGCAAGCCGCTTCTTTTTTGGAATCCCGGATCGGGAATTGAAATGCTTGGGCGAAGTGAATTCGCCCTCCGTCAAGGTTTTGCCGCGCAAAACGCTTGCGGCGGCGCACTCGCGCCGGCAGACGAAAACGCGCGAAGCGGCTTGCAATGCAAGCCGCTTCTGCTTTACTTGAAATACGCCACCAGCAGGTCGACGCAGGCGCCGTAGCTCTTGACGCCGATGGTGCCGTAGCTCTTGAGAAAGCCGTCGTAGACGGCGTTGGAGACCGTGTCCGCCAGTCCCTCAAACTGTGCCCAGTAGGCGCCGGAAGCGCGCAGGTCGGCGACCACGCGCTCGTCAAGCGTTTCGCGCACGGCGCGCCAGCGCTCCGCGTCGGCGGAATAGAGCGCGTTGGCAAGGTAGATGTAGCCCGACAGCGCGCCCGCGTAGCGGTAGGCGGCGTCGCCGCAGCGCAGGCAGGCGAGCACGGCGAGAAAATTGCACTCCTGCTCGCTCGCGATGCCGCGGCGGTGAGAAAGCTCATGCGCGACGGTGGTGGGCAGCGTCGCGGCGGGGAAATCGACGTTTACATTGCACTCGCCCGTGAACGGGAAGTAGAAGCCGGTGAAGCCCATCGCGCTCATCACGCGGGAAAAGCGCATGGTCTTGGGCGGCACGTCGGTCATTTCGAGGAACGGAAACTCCTCATACAGATTTTCGTAGATCTTCGGCGCGTAGGCGAGAATCTCCGCGCGGTCGCCGGCAAAGGCGCCGTCGGCGGCGCGGGGGATGTCTCCGGCGTATTCGTTCACCAGTGCGGCGAATTGCCGCGTCACGCGCTCGAGGTCGTCGACGGTGACCGGCCCGACATCGATGCCGCATTTGTCGGTGAAGCTGTCAGCGTAGTAATTCGCACCCCAGAGCAGGCAAAAGAGCACATAAACCGTCGCGACGGCGTTGACCAGACCCAATATGAGCGCGTAGACTGTGCCGCTTCTGTGCCGGCTGCGCGCGACGGCGCGCACACCCAGCACGAGGAAGGCGAGAAAGCCCATCGCCGCGAGGACGTACAAACTTTCCGCAACGGAGAAGGGGACGCACTCGCACAGCCTGCCGAGCATGCGGCGCAGCGGGTTTGTGAAGCCCTCCGTCAGGGCGTTCATAGCGCCTCGGCTTTGACGCGCGAGCAAAAAGGCCACAAGGAACGCAAGGTCCGCGAGCAGCCAGAGATGCAGTTTTTTGTAACGGGAAAACAAGGCTTTCATGGCGTCAGTCGGCGGCGGAGAGCAGCTCGCGCGTGTAGGCGTGCTGCGGGTGGTCAAAAAGCTCCTGCACCGTGTTTTCCTCCACGATGCGGCCGTCCTTCATCACCATCACGCGGTCGCAGAGCTGATAGACCACATTGAGATCGTGCGAGATGAAGAGGAACGAGATGCCCAGCTCGTCGCGCACCGTGCGCATCAGCTCTAAAATCTGGCGCTGAATGGTCACGTCCAGCGCGCTGACCGGCTCGTCGGCGATGATGAGCCGCGGCTTTTGAATGAGCGCCACGCCGATGGAGACGCGCTGGCGCTGCCCGCCGGAAAGCTCGTTCGGCCTGCGCGTCAGGCATTCGGCGGGAAGTCCGACCTTCTCGGCGATCTCCGCGACGCGGCGGCGCCGCTCGGCGGCGTCGTACTTGCCGTAGATGCGCAGCGGCTCCTCTAAGCTCCAGCCGACGG
>OGDY01001537.1_pt1 | contig 25427 bp, 31 predicted proteins | sample 1570341 | NCBI WGS metagenome assembly OGDY01 (sample SAMEA2581972, study PRJEB24529) | metagenome | biome: Human gut stool | place: China | collected 2011 | reverse complement strand
TGGTGGATATCAATATCATGGTAGAGTAGAAGCTTTAGCAGATGCTGCTTGAGAAGCTGGACTAGAATTTTAAGGAGGGTAGCATGAGAAAAGACGATAAAAGACAAGAAAAGAAAAATTTATTAGAAGAAAAAGTTATTTCTATTACTAGAGTAACAAAAGTTACTTCAGGTGGTAGACATTTCCGTTTCTGTGCTACTGTTGCAGTTGGTAACCGTAAAGGTTTAGTTGGTATTGGTAGTGGAAAAGCTAATGAAGTTCCAGAAGCTATCAAAAAAGCTTTACAAGCTGCTAATAAAAATGTATGTAAAGTTGCACTTAGTCAAGGAAGAACTATTCCTCATGAAGCTGAAGCAAAAGTAGGTAGAGCTGTAGTTTTAGTTAAACCTGCTAAAGAAGGACGTGGAATCATCGCTGGTGGTGCTGCTCGTGCAGTATTAGAACTAGCTGGTGTTAAGGATATAGTTGCTAAGTCTCTAGGAGCAAATACTCAAGTTAATGTTGCTAAAGCAACTTTAGAAGCATTAAAGAGTCAAAGAACTCCAGAACATATTGCTGAATTACGTGGCAAGAAAGTTGAGGAATTATAATATGAGATTAGAAAATTTACCAAAGACTAAAGAAATGAAAGCCTCTAAAAGAGTAGGTAGAGGTCCAGGATCTGGAATGGGTAAAACATCTACTCGTGGAGAAAATGGTCAAAAATCAAGAAGTGGTGCATCAATCAAAGCTTGGTTCCAAGGTGGTCAAACTCCATTATATAGAAGAATTCCTATTAGAGGTTTTAATAACAAACAATTTGAAACTAAATATGCTGTTATTAATTTAAGTGATTTAGATAAATTCTTTAATGATGGAGACGTTGTTACTCCAGAAGTATTAAAAGAAAGAAAAATAATTAAAAAACAACTTAGTGGTGTTAAAGTATTAGGTAATGGTGAACTTACTAAAAAGTTAACTGTTAAAGCTAATAGATTCTCTACTAAGGCTGTTACAAAAATTGAAAATATTGGTGGCAAAGCTGAGGTGATTTAGATGTTCCGAGGCTTTTCGCAAATTTTTAATAAAGCTAATAAGGATTTAAGAAAAAGAATATATATTACATTATTTTGTTTAGGTTTGTTTGCTCTAGGTTCATCAGTTACAATCCCTTGGGCAACACAAATTTATCAAGACTTAGGTTTTTTGGAAATCTTTAATATTATGAGTGGTGGTGGACTTAGAAGTTTTTCTATATTCGCTCTAGGGGTTTCCCCTTACATTACAGCATCTATCATTACCCAATTATTACAGATGGATATTATTCCATATTTTAAAGATTTAAAAGATCAAGGCTATACAGGAAGACAAAAAATTAATAAAATAAACCGTTATATGGGTATTATTATTGGTTTTTTCCAAGCTTATGTATTATGTATTGCTTATATGGGTAGTGCTAGTGTATTTGTTCAACTTAAAACTGCTTTAGTTATGACTGCCGGTACAGCATTCTGTTTATGGATGGGTGACCAAATTACTAATAAAGGTATTGGTAATGGACAATCAATGTTAATTATGGCAGGTATTATCCTAAGTATGCCAAGTATATTTACTGGTGCATATTATGGATTTGTAACAAGTGGAACATATGAAACTGCATTAGGTATTTTCTTCTTTTGTTTATTTATCCTTGTATATATCTTAATTATTGTAGGTATTATATGGATACAACTAGCAGAAAGAAGAATACCAATTCAATATGCTAATAAATCAACAAGTGCATATGGAGCTCAAAACAGTTTTTTACCAATTAAATTAAATTCAGCTGGTGTTATGCCTGTAATATTTGCATCAATTCTTACAACTATACCAGCAACAATTGTTGCTTTAACTAAGAATCAAAATGCAATAGATTTTGTAAATAAATATATCCTTTATAATACACCAACAGGTTTTGTATTATATATAATATTAATATTATTCTTTGGATATTTTTATACATTTATGGTTATGAATCCAGATGAAATGAGTAAGAACTTAAATGAACGTGGAGGTTACATCCCTGGTATAAGACCTGGCGAAGACACTAGTAATTATATTAGTAATTCAATGGGTAAACTTACATTAGTGGGTAGTATATTCCTTGTAATACTTGCTGCTATTCCAATTATCTTCTCATTAATATTTGGTTTATCAAGTCAAGTTACAATCGGAGGAACAGGAATGTTAATCGTTGTAGGTGTTGCAATTGAAACATATAAACAAATGGAAAGTAGTTTAGTAAGTAGAAGTTATACTGCTAAAAGAAAGAGATTAAGATAATATGAAAAATATAATATTTATAGCTCCTCCCGCAGCGGGTAAAGGAACTCAAAGTACAATGTTAAAAGAAAATTATGGTTATAATCACTTATCAACTGGTGATATGCTAAGAGAAGTAGTTTCTTCAGGTACAGATTTTGGGTTACAAGTTAAAAATATTATTGATCGTGGAGAGTTAGTTAGTGATGAATTAATTATTAGTTTAATTAATGATAAACTTGCTAAAATAGATGGAAAACCATTTATATTAGATGGTTTTCCTCGAACTCTTAATCAAGCTAAATCTTTAGATAATATGTTAGATAAAGATTATGAAGTAATATATTTAGATTTAAGTGAAGAAGAAGCAATTGATAGAATTCTTGGAAGACTTACATGTAGTTGTGGAAAGTCATATAATCTAAATGTAGATAGTTTAAAACCAAAAGTTGAAGGTATTTGTGATGGATGTGGAAAAGATTTAGTTAAAAGAAATGATGATAATGTTGATTCTTTTAAAGTAAGATATAAAACATTTTTAGATAATACAAAACCTTTGATGGAATATTATGAAGGTAAAAATAAACTTCATAAAATAAATGTTAATAGAAATGTAGAAGATATCTTTAAAGATATTGTGGAAGTTTGTAATGATTAGTATTAAAAGTGATAGAGAAATAGAATTAATGAGAATTGCTGGTAAGTACTTGAGTGATACGTTTAAATATATTGAAAAATATATAGAAACAGGTGTTACTACAAAAAGATTAGATACATTAATTCATGATTATATTATAAGTATTGGATGTGTTCCATCATGTTTAGGTTATGAAGGATATCCAGCAACTGCTTGTATATCAATTAATGATGAAGTAGTTCATGGCATACCTGGAGGACGTAAAATAAAGAATGGTGACATAGTTTCAATAGATTTAGTTTTAAGTTATAAAGGTTATCATGCTGATGCTACGAGAACTTATATTATTGGTAATGTAAGTGATGAAGTTAGAAATTTGGTTAATGATACAAAAGGTGCTTTCTATGCTGGAGTTAAAAAGGTTAAAGAAGGCGCAAGAGTAATGGATATAAGTTGTGCAATTGAAGAATATGCTCATGCTCATGGTTTATCAGTTGTTGAAGAATTATGCGGTCATGGTATTGGACTTGAAATGCATGAAGATCCAGATGTGCCAAATTTTAATGATAATAATCGAACAAGACTTAAAGCGGGTATGGTAATAGCAATAGAACCAATGCTTAATTTAGGTAGTAAAGAAGTAGCATTATTAGATGATGATTGGACCGTTGTAACAATGGATGGTAAACCATCTTGTCACTATGAAAATACAGTTCTAGTTACAAAAGATGGATATGAAATATTAACAGGAGATTAAAATATGGGAAAAAAAGATAAGATTGAAGTAGAAGGAAAAGTTACGGAAGTATTAAAGGGTAGCGATTACCTTGTTGAACTTAGTAATGGACACACTGTAAAGGCCTACGTTTCTGGTAAAATGCGTATGAATATGATTCGTATTTTACCAGGTGATAAAGTTACAGTGGAACTTTCACCATACGATTTAACACGTGGGATTATAAAATGGAATAATAGATAAGGAGTGAAATTATGAAAGTTAGACCATCAGTTAAAAAGATTTGCAAAAAATGTAAAATCATAAGAAGAAAAGGAAAAGTTAGGGTTATTTGTGAAAACCCTAAACATAAACAAGTACAAGGTTAAGGAGGATAATAAATGGCAAGAATTAAAAATATTGAATTACCAGGAGAAAAACATACTTGTATAGGACTTACTGCAATTTATGGTATTGGTAGAAATTTAGCAAAAACTATTTGTGAAAACGTAGAAGTTGATCCAGCTAAGAAAATTAAAGATTTAACTGAAGAAGAAATTGCAAAACTTCGTAAAGAAATTGATAATTATACTGTTGAAGGTGATCTTCGTCGTGACGTTCAAATGAGTATTAAAAACAAAATGGAAATAAATTGCTATGAAGGTATTAGACACAAAAAAGGATTACCTGTAAGAGGACAAAGAACTAGTAGAAATGCTAAGACTCGTAAAGGTAGAGGAAAAGTTGTAGCTAATAAGAAAAAGGTCGGAAAGTAGGGTGTTAATATATGGCATATAATAGAAGAAAAAGAAAAGTAAAGAAAAATATTCCTGAAGCTGTTGCTCACATTCACTCAACTTATAATAATACTATTGTTACTATAAGTGATAAAGAAGGTAACGCTATTAGTTGGTCATCAGCTGGTAGAATTGGTTATAAAGGAAGTAAAAAGAAAACTCCATTTGCTGCTGGTTTAACTAGTGAAGCTGCTGCAGCTGCTGCTGTTGAAGCTGGAGTTAAAAAAGTTGATGTATTTGTTAAAGGTCTAGGACCAGGAAGAGAAAATGCAATTAGATCACTTCAAACTGCAGGACTTGAAATTACAAGTATTACAGATGAAACACCAATTCCTCATAATGGATGTCGTCCACCAAAAAGACCAAGAAACTAATAAGGGAAAGGAACGTGTACTATGATAAAATTTGAAAAACCAGACTATAAAATTACTGAATATCAAGAAAATAATCATTATGCTAAATTTGAAATTGAACCTTTAGAAAGAGGTTTTGGTACTACGATTGGTAATGCAATGAGAAGAGTGCTTTTATCAAGTTTACCAGGAAGTGCTGTTACATCTATTAAAATTGATGGTGTACTTCATGAATTTCAAAAAATTGAAGGTGTAGTAGAAGATGTAACAACTATCGTATTAAATATTAAAAATTTAGTTGTTAAAAATCATTCTAATGGAGAAAAAGTTATAAGACTTACTAAATCAGTTGAAGGACCTGTACTTGCTTCAGATATTGAAAAAGATGCAGATATTGAAATTATGAATCCTGATTTTGTTATTTGTAACTTAGTTGCTGGAGGAAAAATTAATATTGAAATGACTGTTAATAATGGTCGTGGATTTACATCAGCTGCTCAAAATAAAGCAAATTTAGAACAAAATGTTGCAGGTGTTATAGCAATTGATTCAAATTATTCACCAATTGAAGTGGTTAAATATGAAGTTATGGCTACTCGTGTTGGTCAAGATGAATCTTATGATAAATTAGTTATGGAAGTAACTACTAATGGATCTATGACTCCAGAAGAAGTAATGGCTCTTGGTGCTAAGATATTAATTGAACATTTCTCAATAATCTCAGATTTAAATTCAATTAGTAATATTGCTAACATAATGCAAGAAAAGAAAATTGATACAATGACTAAGACTTTAGAAACTCCAATTGAAGAAGTTGAATTTTCAGTAAGAGCTTATAATTGTTTAAAAAGAGCTGGTATTCATACCGTTCAAGATTTAGTTAACAAAAAAGAAGTAGAAGTTACTAAGATCAGAAACTTAGGAAAGAAATCTTTAAAAGAAGTTATTGATAAAGTTGCTGAATTAGGACTTACATTTAAGGAGTAGAATATGAAATATAGAAAATTAGGAAGAGAAACTAGAATTAGAAGAAGTATTTTAGCTGGACTTACTAAAGATGTTATTATGAATGGATATGTTGTTACTACTGAAGCTAGAGCTAAAGAAGTAAGAAAATTTGTTGATAAAATGATTACTTACGGTAAAGATGGTTCACTTGTAGCTCGTAGAAAAGCACTTGCTTTCTTACATAATAATAAAGATGTTACATCAAAAGTATTTAATGAACTTGCTAAAACTTATGAAACTAGAAATGGTGGATATACTAGAATAATTAAACTTAAAGAACGTCGCGGAGACGATGCTCTAGAAGTAAGATTAGAATTAGTTTAATTAATGAAACAACTAGTCATTTGATTAGTTGTTTTTTTGATGTAATACAAAAAGTTTTGCGGTTGTAGCCGCAATACTTTTGTTTTCCTTATTTTTTGCGGTTGTAACCGCAAAACTTTTTATATTAATTGTATAATTTAAAAATTTTTTCTCATAATATAGATGGAGGATAATATATGAAAGATAAAGATTGTAATTGTTGTGAAGATGCTAAATTTGGGGTAGCTTATATAGATCCTGAATCTGGCCTTTTATGTAGTAAAATTGATACAGGTATGAAATTACCTAAAGGAAAAAAGGTATTAGCTCCGAGAATCTGTACTAAATGTGGTAACACAGAATGGAAGACTATTGATAACTAAAAGCACTTAGGTGCTTTTAATTTGGTTAAAAATGAGTTTAATTATATAATTTTTTTTAATATATGGATGACAATTTAATAAAAATTTGATACAATTATGACATAATAAGGAAGGAGCCTAAATATGAATAAGAAAAAAATAATTATTTTATTTAGTTTATTTGTAATGATATTCCTTTTATTAATATGTAAAAACATTAATAAAAATGTTTATGTGGAAAATAATGATAAAAATATAATAAATGATAAAGCATTAAGCATATTTCTTGAAACTGAAAAAGGTTCAGGTATTTATAAACAATCTGAAACAAGTAAATGGCCTGGAAGTGGTTATGCCTTTAATGCTGAATTGTCTCAATGTAAAAATGGTAGTCAAATAATATGGGATGAAGAAACTAATTCAGTTTCTGTTAAATTAAATAAAACTGATAAATGTCAAATATATTTTGATGTTGAATCAGCAGATTTAGTACTTAGAGTTGAAAATAATGTAAGTACTTATGGGAAAATAGGAAATATTAATTGTGGTAATAGTTCTGCGACATATAATCAACAATATAATAGAATTGAAATATCAAGTATGAATACTAGATATGAAAGTTGCTTATTAAATTATAGTGACAGTACATCTAAAGTTAACTTGGCTTCATATATTATTGGTTTGTCTGGTACAAAGCAAGGAACTGGACAAGTAGTAAAAGAAAAAGGATATAGATACGAGGGTAAAGATCCTAATAATTATGTTTGGTTTAATAATGAACTTTGGCGAATAGTTGGGGCGTTTGATAGTGCTACTCATGGAATAAGTGGAACTAATTTAGTTAAAATTATTAGAGCAAATCCTATTGGTAGTTTAACTTATAGTAAGAATAATACTAACAATTGGTCAACAGCTAGTTTGAATTTATTGTTAAATGATTCATATTATAATGCTGAAGATGGAACAACTTCTGGGTATTGTTATAGTTATATGACAACTGCTACTAGTAATTGTAATTATACACATAATGGTATACAAGCTAAATATAGAAATATGATAAAAAAAGTAACATGGCATTTAGGATCTAATTCTTCTAATGCTGTTACAAGTGGTACTATGTATACCAATGAAAGAAGTACATCTGTGTATAGTTCAAATCCTTCTAGTGTAACTGCTTATGTAGGATTAATTTATCCAAGTGATTATGGATATTCAGTGCTTGCTAGTAGTTGTGCAAGAACAACTAACTTAAGTGCATATGGACAAGCTTCATGTGGAGGACAAAGTTGGTTATTTGGTGTAGGATATCAATGGACAATTACTCCATTTGTAGGAAATGGAAAGAGTTCTTATCGTATTCGTTCTGATGGTATTGCCACTGGTAATGCAGATGGTGGTTCTAATATTGGATATGGTGTTAGACCAGTTGTATATCTTGATTCTTCAGTATTAAAATTAAGTGGAAATGGAAGTCAAAAGTCACCATATATAATTGGAATGTAATTTGGAAGGTGTTTATAATGAAAAAACAAATTAGAATAATTATAGTTTGTATATTTGTAGTAATAGGTATTATATCTTTTATAGTTATTAATAGTGATGAAAAACAAATATATGATGGTGGTGTTAAGTATGCTTTAACTATAGATGGTAATAAAGCAAATAATTTTCCTTCTAAGGGGATGTATAAAGTTAGTGTGAATTGTACAAATGCTATAGGAAAATGGTTATATGATGAATGGAAGTTATCTGTACAGGATATAACAGATACTGATGTAACTTGTAATATTGATTTTGAAACAGTTACGAAAACATATTTTAATAATTATATAATTGGACTTAAAGGATTAAGACAAGGAACTGGACAAGTAGTAAACGAAAAAGGCTATAGATATGAAGGATTGGATCCAAATAATTATGTGTGGTTTAATAATGAATATTGGCGGGTTATTGGTGTATTTGATTCAACTTCTCATGGCCAAAGTGGTAAAAATTTAGTTAAACTTATTAGAAGTGAACCAATTGGGGCTTATTCTTGGAATGTTACTAATAATAGCAATTATGTTAGTTCTTATGTAAACAAAATACTAACAACTTCTTATTATAATGCTACGAATGGTACTAGTTCTGGAAATTGTTATAGTTATTATAATACTTTGACTGGAAATTGTGATTTTACTTTAACAGGTCTTCAAGCTGATTATAGAAAAATGTTAGTTAATGCAACTTGGCATTTAGGGGGTATAAGTGCTGCAAATTTAACTATAGATACTATATATACTCAAGAAAGAGGTACTACAGTTTATGGTTCCAATCCAACTACTACAACTGCTCATGTTGGACTGATGTATCCAAGTGATTTTGGTTATTCTGTTTTAGCAGATGTTTGTCCAAGAACTACTTTAGCTAATAGTTATGCTTCTGTCTGTGGTAGTTATAGTTGGCTTAATGGACCAGGATATGAATGGACTATAAACCCTTCATCTGCAGATGCAAATAAAATTTTTATGATTATGTATAGTGGTAACTTGGGATATTCATCAAGTGTTGTTTATGGCTTTGCTGTTAGACCTACGATTTATTTGGATGCAAGTGTCTATGTTTTAGATGGTGAAGGTTCATATGATGATCCATATATTATTTCAATTTAAAATTGTTACATTATAGGTAACAATTTTTTTTAACTATGTTATAATTAATTAAAATATGGTGGTAGGAAATGAAAAAGGATATAGAAAGAATCCAAATAATTATATATGGTTTAATAATGAATAATTAAATGGGGCATATTATAATGCTCAAGATGGAACATCAAGTGGTTATTGTTATGGTGATGCTGGTACAAGAATATCTGAAATAGCAGGTAACTGTAATTATACAAAGATTGTGATACAACCATATTATAGAAAGATGATAGTTAATGTAACATGGTATTTAGATGGTGTAAGTAGTGAAGCACTAACAGCAAAAGAATTTTATTTTGCAGAACGAGGAACTACTGTTTATGGTAGTAATCCTACTACTTCAAAAGGTTATATAAGATTAATGTATCCAAGTGATTATAGTTATTCTTCTGAAACCTGTGATGAAGAGACTTTATTATCTGCATTTAATACTTCTGAATGTGCTGGTAATAGCTGGATGTTTGGAAAAAGTATAACACCAGATTCAACAGTTGATTATGGGGCAGTTTATTTTCAACTTTGTGGCTATACTATGATAGGAAATGGTAGTGGCTCTGGAATTAGACCTACTTTATATTTAGATCCTTCAGTTTATATAATTGAAGGTGATGGAAAGTATGGATACACCGTTTATAATTGCAATATAGTGTTTATATTTATAATAGAAAATCTTATTACTTAAGGTTTTCTTTTTTTGATAAATCATTTGAATTTTTCTTTATTAATTGATTTACATCTTAAATTATACATGATATAATTATGACATAATAAGGAAGGAGTTATTTAATGTGAAGAAAAAAATCATAGCGGTTTTTTCTGTTTTCATAGCTATTATACTTGTTTTAGTTATAATTGTATATAATAATAGTTATAAAAATGATGTGTATGTGGAAAATAAAACTAACAATAAAAATAAAGTACCGGGATTAATAAGTTTAATGTTAGAAACTAAATTTGGGTCTGGAATTTATAATGTATCTCCGGATGGAATAGTTCCTGCAAAAGGGTATGAACTTAATACTGAAAAATCAGGTTGTGAAAATGGTGGTACTATAACTTATAATAAAACTACTAAAAAATTTATTCTTAAAAGTAATATAAGTACTAAGTGTTATGCATATTTTGATGTTGTACCACCAGATGTTACACTAGCTATAACTAATAGACCAACAACATATGGTAAATTAGGAAGTATTAATTGTACAAATAGTAATGCTACATATAATCAAAAATATAATAGAGTAGAAATATCATCAATAGATAAGAAATTTACTTCTTGTACATTAAATTATACTGATAGTACATCAAAAGTTAATTTAGCAGACTATATAATAGGTCTTTCTGGAACAACACAAGGAACAGGTAAAGTGGTAAATGAGATTGGTCAAATAAGATCAGACACAGATGGTAATAAATTAATTTTATCGGAATATGGAAATTATGTAAATGATGAAAACTATCCTTTTGTCTGGGATAGTACAAATTTAACATGGAAAAGTGATATTAATAGTGATGGGGCGGTATTAAATTTTGAATTATCTGAAGGAGAATATAAAATTTGTTACAAATCAAATATTGATAATTATGAAGGCGATATAAGTATAGGGGATTTTTATGCGGATAGTTTCACAACATCTTTTCAATGCGAAATTGCTACAAATGCTTATGATAGTAGTGGTTCATATATTTCTGTTATCAACAACAATGTTGATAATGGCTATATAGAATTTTACTTACAAAAAACGACACCTAATTATGAACAAGTTAATGCTGGTATAAGATATGAAGGAAAAAATCCAAATAACTATATATGGTTTAATAATGAGTATTGGAGAATTATTGGAGTATTTGATAGTGCATCACATGGTGTAAGTGGAAAGAATTTAGTTAAAATAATTCGTGCAGATGTTTTAGATGGACTAGCATGGAATAAATCAAATACAAATGATTGGACAGCATCTAGTTTAAAATCACTTTTAAATGGAGCATATTATAATGCTCAAGACGGAACAAGTTCAGGATATTGTTATGGATATAGTACAACTGCAACAGCCAATTGTGATTACACAAAAAGAGGTATACAATCAGGCTATAGAGGAATGATAGCAAATGTAACATGGCATTTAGGTGGATATTCAAGTACAAGTGCCACAGCAGAAGCTTTTTATGGGTATGAAAGAGGAACAACAGTATATAGTGAAAGACCAACAAGTACAACGGGATATATAGGACTAATGTATCCAAGTGATTATGGATATAGTGCGTTATCAAGTAGTTGTGCAAGAACAATAAATTTAAGTTCTTATAATAGTGCAACATGTGCAGGACAAAGTTGGTTATATGGAAAAGGGGGGGAATGGACATTAACGCCTGATTCTTCGAGCAGCAACTTTGTGTTCACTTTGAGCAGCCGTGGTGTTGTCTACATTATCAGCGCGAACTATGGCTATGGCTCTCGTCCAGTCTTGTATCTAGATGCTTCTGTGTATAAAATAGATGGTGATGGTAGCCTAAATAATCCGTATATTGTAGGAATGTGATGGGTTAGTTAGCGTGGATGGCGGGTGTATCCGCCCCACGCGGGGGTGATAACTTACGGTCATGAAAAGTTTGTATAAATTGTATAATAGATGTAAATGGTAAAATAAAATGTAGGAAATCGGTATATTTAATTTAGGCTCTTCAATTTCTGTGGGCAACTAAAATCCGCGAAAAGAGGATTCTTGCAAAACAAAAAACTACAATTTCTATGGGGAAATTTAGCTAAAACAGTTTCAATTTCTGTGGGGTAGTTAGTAGTAACCGGAAAGTATAAAAAATGCTTTCCTTTTTTATGTCTTCAAGTATAATAATATTTAGTCCTTTAAGGGTAATTGAAGGAGGCGAAGGTGTGGATAATTATATCTTATTAGGATTAAATAGAAAAGAAGTAAAAATAATGAAAGTGAAAGAGGAAAAAGGAATAATGATGGTTGAACTAGTAAGTAAGAAAAAGAAAGTAAGATGTCCAAAATGTGAGCAATTCACAAGTTGTGTGCATGATGTAAGAAAACCAATAAAAAGTAAGTATTTAGATTCAGCTGGTCAACAAGTAATATTAGAAATAACAAAAAGAAGATTTACATGTCATAAGTGTAAGAAAACATTTACAGAAACACTTGATTTAAGTAGTGAAGATGGTAGTATATCTAATAAATTAAAGATACAAATAAGAAAAGATCTATTAGATTATAATTTATCTATGAGGAAAATAGCAGAAAGAAATCATGTATCGGATTATATTGTAAGAAGAGAGTTAGAAGAAGCAACAGCAACGATACCAGATTATATCAGAAACTTACCAAGGGTTATAACATTTGATGAATTTAAAACAGATACAACAGAAGGGAAGTGTGCATTTATATTAAATGGCTCAATACATAAGAAAGTATTGGATATTTTGCCAAATAGAAAAAAAGAGTATCTAGAACAGTATTTTACATATACCGAAAATAGACACTCAGTAGAGTTCGTCATAAGTGATATGTACGAACCATATCTACAAGTACAAAAATCATGTTCCCACATTCCAAGTACGTAGTAGACCCATTTCATTATATCAGATATATAATGGATGGATGAATGAATTTCTTAGTGTCATATCAGTTAAAAAAATGTTTGAAAAAAATATATAACTCATTTATAAATTTGAATTTTTAAAAATGGTACATTAAATTGATTAAAAATGGTACATTGAAACTCTTAAAAATGGTACATTAATGTTGACTTCATTATTTGTTTAGTGAATAAATTATAATACTTTAATTGTTTAATTTTTGATTTTGTTCTGTGAAAATGATAGACAAGTAATTAATAATTTGATAAAATTAAGTAGTACGTAAGTTGTATAGAATGGAAGTGCTTGTTATGGCTAAAATTATATCACTTGTTAATCAAAAAGGTGGAGTTGGTAAGACTACCACTAGTATAAATTTAAGTGCTGCATTAGGAAAAATGGGTAAACGTGTGTTATTAATAGATATGGATCCACAAAGTAATGCTACGACTGGATTAGGTTTAAATAGTAATGATTTTAAGAATGATATATATGAATTGATTACGGGGAAATGTGAAGTAAAAAAGGCAATAAAGAAGACTAAATTTCATAATCTTAGTATAATACCTGCTACAATAAATTTAGCTGGTGTAGATGTAGAATTTGTTAAGAAAATGCTTGAAGATAAAGAATTTAGTCAAAATATGCAATTGAAATTAAGACTTGATGAAATAAGAGATAATTATGATTATATAATAATAGATTGTCAACCATCTTTAGGTTTAGGTACTATGAATGCGCTAGTAGCTAGTGATAGTGTAATAATACCTGTTCAATGTGAATTTTTTGCATTGGAAGGGATTACGCAACTTTTAAATAGTATCATAATGGTACAAGGAAGCATGAATCCTGGTTTAAGGATTGAAGGTGTACTTTTAACAATGTTAGATGGAAGAACAAATATAGGGCTTGAAGTAATTGAAGAAATAAGAAAATACTTTAAAGATAAAGTATTTAATACAATAATACCTAGATTAGTAAGATTAGTAGAAGCACCTAGTCATGGAAAACCAATCAATGAATACGATCCATTAAGTAGAGCTACGGAAGCTTATGCTAATTTAGCAAAGGAAGTGGTAAGTAGAGATGGAAACTAAGAAAAAAGCACTAGGTAAAGGACTAGAACAATTATTTTCTAATAACGTAATAGACTTTGATAATTTTGAGGATACTGTTATTGAAGAAAATAAAAAGGATGTAACTGAAATTAATTTGGATGAAATAAGAAGTAATCCATATCAACCAAGAAAGACATTTGATACAGCTAGTTTAAATGAACTTGCTAAAAGTATTGAAGAATATGGTGTAGTTCAACCAATAATAGTTAAGAAAAGTATTAAAGGTTATGAATTAGTTGCAGGTGAAAGAAGAACCAAAGCTGCAAAAATAGCGGGTTTAAAAAGTATTCCTGCAATTATTAAAGATTTTGATGACCAAGAAATGATGGAAATTGCTTTAATTGAAAATATTCAAAGAGAAGATTTGAATCCAATTGATGAAGCAAGTAGTATTAGTAATATAATTAAATTACGTGGCTATACGCAAGAAGAATTTGCAAGTAAGTTTGGTAAGAGTAGGACATATGTAACTAATATGTTAGGCTTATTAAAATTACCTGATGAAGTAAAGAAAATGGTTGAAAAAAATAGTTTAAGTATGTCTCATGCTAGAGTTTTAAGTAAGATGGATGATGATGAAAAAGTTATTGATTTAGCTAAAAAAATTATTACTGATGGAATGAGTGTTAGAGACTTAGAAAGAGTTAGTCAAGATGTAAAAGAAGAAAATATTATTAAGAGTAGTTCTAGAAGTAATAAAGGATATGACCATAAATATAGAATGTATGAAAATATAATTATGGATAGTTTAAATACTAAGGTTAGAGTTAGTAAGAAAAAGATTGAGATATATTTTGATGGGGTAAGTGAATTAGAAGAGATACTTTCGAAAATGAATGTTAAAGTTGAGGAAGAGTAATGAATAAAGATTTTAATTTAAATGATGAAGTTATCATGAAAAAACAACATGCTTGTGGTACTAATTTATGGATTATTACAAGAAATGGTGCAGATGTTAAAATTAAATGTAAGAATTGTGGTAGAGAAATCATGATGGATAGATTAGAATTTATGAAAAAATTAAAAAAGGTGATTATAAATGAAAAAACTTCGAACTAAAGATAAAATTGGCTTACATCCCGTAATGATGCTTTTAGTCTTAAGTTTTGCCACAATTATTATTAGTGGAATACTCAGATTATTTAATGTTCAAGCAACATTTAATAAAATATCAAGTGTTACTGGAGATTTTCAAGTTACTACAGAAGCAGTAAATTCATTATTTAGTTTAAGTGGCCTTAAATATATATTTACTAGTACTGTTAGTAATTTTGCTAACTATGCCGTACTTACTAATTTAATTATTATACTTTTAGGTATTGGTATAATGGTTAAGAGTGGATTTTTAAAAACAATTATTACATTAATGACTAAAAAGGCTAAGAAAAAATCTGTTACCTTTGTATTAGTATTAATATCAATACTTGCAAGTTTAATTGGTGATTTATCATATATCATATTAGTTCCTTTAGGAGCATTATTATTTTTATATGGTAAAAGAAATCCAATGATTGGAATTATTACAACATTTGCAAGTCTTACTTGTGGTAGTGCTTTAAGTTTATTTTTAACTAGTTATGATTCTAGTTTAATAAATATTACTTTAAATAATGTTAATATAATAAATAGTGGATATAATATATCTAGTTGGGCATTTATATTGGCTAATGTAATTTTAATAATTGCTTTATCTTTTGTTATTACAAATGTAACAGAGAATTATTTAGTTAAAAAGTTACCTAAGTATGAATTTTCTGAAGAAGAAGTTGAAGAAGAATTAGTTTTAACAAGAAAGCAAATGAGAGGTTTATTATTTTCTTTATTAGCTGGTTTATTATATTTATTAATATTTATTTATAATATTATTCCAGGACTTCCTTTTTCAGGTAATTTACTTGATTATAGTCAAAGTTTATATATAGATAAATTGTTTAGTTATAATTCATTTTTTAGTAATGGCTTTGTCTTTGTAGTAGCAGTATTCTTTGTAATTTTAGGCTTATCATATGGAATTGGTGCTAAAACTATAAAGAATAATAAAGAATTTGTTGATGCTTTAGGTCATTCTTTAAATGGAATTGGTAAAATACTTGTTATGATATTTGCTGCATCAGCATTTATTAATATATTTAAACAATCTAACATAGGTAATGTTGTAGCTGGTGCTTTAACTAACCTTATGCAAAATAGTAACTTTGGAGGGTTACCTTTAGTATTATTGTTATTTATATTTGCAGGTGTTATTGCTTTATTTCAACCTACGGTATTATTTAGTTATAATATTGTGAGTGGAGTTATAATTAAACTTATGAATGCTGGTATTTCTCCGGAATTTACACAACTTGTGTTTAGATTAGGTAGTAGTGTTACTTTGGGTCTTACACCTGTATTTGTATATTTTGTTGTTTATTTAGCATATTTAGAAAATTATAATCAAAGTAATAAACCAATAACTATTAAAGAGGCTATAAAATATCAATTACCATATGCTGCGGTTACATGCGTAGTGTATCTATTATTTATAATTATATGGTATTTAGTTAAGTTTCCAATAGGTGTTGGAGCTGGCGTAGGATTGGGGGTATAAAATGAGTTTAAAAGCTGGAATTGTGGGTTTACCAAATGTTGGTAAATCAACTTTGTTTAATGCAATTACAAAACAAAATATACTTGCGGCGAATTATCCATTTGCAACAATAGAACCAAATGTTGGTATTGTATTTGTACCAGATAAAAGAGTAGATTATTTAGCAAGTATGTATAAACCAAAAAGTGTTGTTCCAACAACTTTTGAGTTTACGGATATTGCTGGTTTAGTAGCTGGTGCTTCACGTGGTGAAGGTTTAGGTAATAAATTTTTATCCCATATTAGGGAATGTGATGCAATAGTTGAAGTAGTAAGATGTTTTAGTGATCCAAATGTTACTCATGTAACTGGTAAAGTTGATCCAATTAGTGATATTGAAATAATAAATATTGAATTAGTACTTGCAGATTTAGAAGTAATAAATAATAGAATTGAAAAAATTGAAAAAAAAGCAATAACTACGAAAGATAAAGATGCTTTAGCAGAAGTAGAGGTATTAAAAAAATGTAAGGTTGCTCTAGAAGCAAATACACCACTTCGAAGAATTAGTTTTGATAAAGATGAAAAGAAGTTACTAAAAAACTTTAGTTTCTTAACGATAAAACCAATTATATATGTTGCTAATGTAAATGAAGATGATGTTGCGGTTGGGGATAATGAATATTCTTTAATGGTTAAAAATTATGCAGAAGCTGAAGGTTCCGGAGTTATAGTTATGTGTTCTAAACTGGAAGCTGAATTGGCTGGACTTGAAGATGAAGAAAAAGAATTATTCTTACAAGAAGTTGGTATAAGAAATAGTGGTCTTAATAAATTAATATTTGCTACATATAATTTATTAGGACTAGCAACATTTTTTACTGCTGGTACGGATGAGGTAAGAGCTTGGACTTTTAAAGTTGGAATGAAAGCTCCGGAATGTGCGGGTATTATACATAGTGATTTTGAAAGAGGTTTTATAAGAGCAGAGGTAACTAGTTTTAGTGATTTAGAAAAATATGGTGATGAAAAACTAGTTAAAGAAGCTGGTAAACTTCGTGTTGAAGGTAAAGAATATGAAATGCAGGATGGAGATATTTGTTATTTTCGATTTAATGTATAACAAAGGAGGAATGTATAATGGAAGATAATAAGTTATTAAGTAAATCATTTTTATGGATGTGTATTGGACTTTTAGTAACATTCGTTACTGGGTTTGGGGTATCTATGAATGAAAGAATGTTGGAAAATATTTTTGCAGGAAGTGCATTTTGGATTCTAATAGTATTAGAATTGATATTAGTAATTGTGTTATCTGCGAGAGTTATGAAAATGAGTCCAACAGCTGCGAAGATATGTTTTATTTTATATGCTTTTGTTAGTGGTTTAACATTTTCAAGTATATTTGTTGTTTATGAATTAACAAGTGTAATGATGGTATTTTTAGTTAGTGCCGTAATATTTGGAGTAATGGCATATATTGGATACAAGACGAATGTAGACTTGTCTAAGGTTGGATTTTATTTGCTTATGGCTTTAATTGGGGTTATAGTGGTATCGGTAATTAATATTTTTCTTGGAAATGGAATGCTTGAAATAATTCTATGTATTATTTGTTTATTATTATTCTTAGGTATTACAGCATATGATGTTCAAAAGATTAAAGCTTTGGAATCAGCTGGATTACCAGAAGATAATTTAGCTATTTATGGGGCATTAGAACTATACTTAGACTTTATTAATATATTCTTACAAATATTAGAATTATTTGCTAAAAATAAGGATTAGTTTATGGATACAAGTTTAAAAAGAATAATTGCTTTTGTAATTGATGTTGTTATAATATCTCTTGTGGTTAGTTTAATTAATTTATTACCAATTGATCCATATCAAGAAAAGTATAAAGATACTTATGAAAAATATAATGAAGTAGTTAAGAAAAGTTCTGAAGATGGAAGTCATGATTATAAAGATGAAATAATAGAACTTAATTATGAAGTTTATAAATATAGAACTTATAGTAGTATTATTTCTGCGACAGCTTTAATACTTTACTTTGGTGTTGTGCCAGTTGTAATGAATGGTCAAACAATAGGTAAAAAGATAATGAAATTAAGAGTTGTTAGTATTAATGATAAAAAACTTAATTTCTGGAAGTATTTAATTAGAATAGTTATATTAAATAATATATGGTTAAGTTTAATAAATGTTGGAGCTGTATATATTGTAAGTGGGGTAAAATTTTATTATGTAACTTATGTCATAAGTATGCTTAGTTCATTAATATATATGTTAAACTTAATAATGGTTATGTTTAGAAAAGATAATCGAGGTTTACATGATATGGTGGTAGGTAGTAAAGTTATACAAGTAAATGAAGATGTTATAATAGAAAATGTAGAAGAAGTAAAAGAAAAAGCAAGTAAGAAAGAAAAAAAGAAATAATTCTGTAACTTAGGTTATAGAATTTTTTTCTTGACAAGGAAATTTGTTTATAGTATTATTTATTTAGTAGAAAGGATATCTAATGTATAAACTTTGAGAGAAAGGAGGCTATGTTGAGGTTTAACAATTTGAAAAGGTTATCTTTTGATGAAATTGATAATTTACTTGATTATTTAACAGATGGTGAAGAAGTATTGGAAGAAGTAATTTTAAAAAGGAAAAGTATAACTGTTAAAACTAGTAAAAAAATATATTATATTGAATCTTTAAATAATTCTTGTGTTGGAACTGGTTATGGCATTTTATGGGATCAATGATTGTTTACTTTCACACTGAAAAATAAAAAAAATTCAGTGTGAAAATAAAATATTTGTTTACATTCATACTTAAGTGTGTTATTATTTAAGTATGAAAGGAAAATTTGTATGAACTACGAAAATAAAATTATAGAATTATTTGATGGAAAATATTTAAAAACAAGTGATGTGGTTAGTGCTGGAATACCTAAAGTGTATTTAACTAAATTAGTTAAAAATGGTATAATTAAAAGAGTTAAAAATGGTTTATATATTAACTCTCAAACATTTCCAGATACTATGTATGAAAATTTGGCTAATAGTAAATACGGGATTTATTCTAGTTTGTCTGCTTTATATTTATTGGATTTTAGTGATAGAATTCCAATGATTTATGATGTTACTGTTCCCACTGGATATAAGGGTTATTTGCAAAAAATTGAAAATGTAAAATTGTATTATGTTTCAAAAAAAATTTATAACCTTGGCTTAGTTGAAGTTGATGATATGTTTAATAATAAATTAAGATGTTATGATTTAGAAAGAACAATTTGTGATATTGTAAAGTATTATGATAGGCTTGATAAGGAAATATGTAATAAAGCATTAATAGATTATTTTTCAGGAAATCATAATGAAAAAAATTTGTTTTTGTATGCTAAAAGGATGGGTATTTATGAAAAATTAATTAAGAAAGTTGAGGTGTTGCGATGAATAAAGATAGTTTAAAAGCAAAAGCGAGAAATATGGCTCAAAAATATAAATGTTGAAGATACAATAGATGCTATTAATAAAATAAATGATTCATTGTTGGAAAGTGAATGAAATTGTGTACATTTTTCTTGTATTTTGAACATATATTTGTTATAATACTTGCGAGTAAAAGAAATTACTCCTTGCTTCTAAGGAAGCCGAGAAGACCGTAAGGAGGTGAATATTGATGACTAAGTATGAAATTATGTTTATAGTTAAATCAACATTAGATGAAGAAACTATTAAGAAAACTAGTGAAGATTTACAAAAACTTATAAACAAGAAACCATCTAAAGTTATCGAATTCAAAGAAATGGGTAGAAAAAAATTAGCTTATCCAATTAAAAAAGAAGTTAGTGGATACTACTATGTTATGACTGTTGAAGTAACTAATGAAGCCCTTCAAGAATTTGATAGAAAAGTTTCTATTAATGAAAATGTTTTAAGACATTTAATTATCAAAGTTGAAGGAGAATAAGAATGAACAAAGTAATATTAACAGGAAGATTAACTAGAGATCCTGAATCAAGAATGACTCAAAGTAATATGGAAATATCAAGATTTTCACTTGCTTGTCAAAGTGATTTTGTAAGCCGTGATGGTGAAAGAGATACTGAATTTATTAATTGTGTTGCTTTTAATAGAAGTGCTCAAACTATTAATAGATATTGTCGTAAAGGACAAATGATTCTAGTTCAAGGAAGAATTAGAAATAGCAGTTATGATGCTCAAGATGGTACTAAAAGATATACAACTGATGTTGTAGTAGATAATTTTGAATTCTTAGGAAGTAAAAATGAAAATGGCGGTGCTAGTTATAGTGCTTCAGCTAGCAACAACAGTGTAGCTTATAGTCCTGAGGCTCCAGCATCTAATATTGAAACAACTGATATTAGTGAAGATCCTTATAAAGACTTTGGGGATGAACTTACTTTAAGTAGTGATGATTTACCATTTTAAGTAAAGGAGGATAAGTAAAGTGGCAGAATTTTATCGTAAGAAAAAGAAAATTTGTCAAATGTGTGCTGGAAAAAGCGTAGATTATAAAGATGTTATGATTATCAATAAATATATAAATGATAAAGGCAAGATTTTACCAAGAAGAATGACTGGTGCTTGTGCTAAACATCAAAGACATATTGCTCAACAAGTTAAATATGCAAGATTTATGGCTTTAATACCATTTGTTAAATAATTAAACTCACCAATTGGTGGGTTTTTCTATACTTAAAAATCTTAATGTGGTAAAATGTTATTGGGTGAAGCTTATGCAAAAAGATAAAAAATTAGTAATAGCATTTTTAGTAATAGTTTTTGGTATTTGTTTATGCATTCCATGTAAGTTTATACTTGTTAAAATGGGAATTAGAAGTATGAATATGGATAATTTTTCAGAATATAAAGAAAAAGATGTTAATAATGTTATTGATAAAATAAATAATATTGTGGGTAAAATAGAAAATAGTGTGGAAAACAAAGTGACAAATTACTTTCCATTTTATAATGAAATAAATAGTTTGTATAATAGATTGGATTTTGCAAGTAATAAGATATTGTTTAATGATGTACCCATTAAGAAAAATAGTGATGGTGAGTATATATTTTATGATAAAGTAAATGAGTTTTATTATTTAACAAATAAATATACAAGTAAAGAATTAGATGAAAGATTAGATAGTCAAGTAAAGTTTTTTAGTGAATTAAGTAAGAAGAAAATAGATGTAAATATTTATATACCTACGAGATATGAATTTACTACATTAAAAAAAGATAATTTAAGTAATTATGTAAGTGAATTTGTAAGTAAGTTAGATAGTCATATTAATGTAAGAGTAATGGATGTAAAAAGTATAGATGAGTATAAAGAATACTTTTATAAAACTGATCATCATTGGACAATTTATGGAGCACTAGCTGGATATAAAGATATTTGTGATATGCTTGGAATCAATGAAATAAATAATTTAAATATCGTGGAACATAGGAAAAGATTGTATTATGGTTCTTTAGCAAAGACTGCTTTAAATGATAATATAAATGATTATATTAGTGATGTTGATATAAAATTAGATTATGATGTTTATGTAAATGGTAAAAGTGCAGATAGTTTATTTAAACCTAGAGAAATTAGACTTGATAGAAGTTATAAATATTATGATTATTATGTTCAATATTTTAATGGGCAATATGGAAATGTGGTTTATGATTATCATAATAATGATAAAGAAAATTTACTTATTATCGGAGATTCTTATTCATGGCAAATAGATTATTTAATTGCTAATTCTTTTAATAAAACACATGTTATTAACTTAAGATATGATGAATATAAAAACAAAGATTTTAATTTAAGCAAGTATGTTACTGATAATAATATTTCTAAAGTATTATTCTTGTATGAAGGTGGTTCCACTATATTTGACCAATATGATTATGATTTTGAAGGGAGAGTAAAATAATGGTATTTTCAAGTTTGATTTTCTTATTTTGTTTCTTGCCAATTTTCTTAATCTGCTACTTTGTACCTAAAAAAAGAAAAACAAGAAATATTGTTTTACTTATATTTTCATTAATGTTTTATGGTTATGGAGAGCCAATTTATGTTCTTTTAATGATTTTATCTATTTTAGTTAATTATTATATTGCTTTAATAATGGATAAAAGTAATAATAAAAAGAAATGGTTAATAATTGATTTGATATTTAATCTTGGATTACTTTTTATATTTAAATATACTAATTTTTTCTTAGATAATATAAATAATTTGTTTAATTTAAATATTAAATTTTTAACTATAAGTTTACCAATTGGTATTAGTTTTTATACATTTCAAATACTTACTTATGTTATTGATGTTTATAAAGGTAAGGTTGGTGTTCAAAAAAGTGTTATTAACCTAGGTTGTTATATTAGTGCTTTTCCTCAGCTTATTGCAGGACCTATAGTTAGATATGAAACTGTTAATGAAGAACTTGATGAACGATGTGAAAATATAGAAAACTTTGCAATTGGCATTAGAAGATTTATTATTGGGTTATTTAAAAAAGTGGTAATTGCTAATGAAATGGCTTATGTTGCTGATACTTTATTTGGTTCTGATATTGCACAGCTAGGTGTTATTGGTATGGTTGTTGGTGGCATTGCTTTTACATTCCAAATTTATTTTGATTTTAGTGGATATAGCGATATGGCAATTGGTTTAGGTAAGATGCTTGGATTTAATTATTTAGAAAACTTTAATTATCCATATATTGCGCGAACTATAACTGATTTTTGGAGAAGATGGCATATATCTTTATCAACATTCTTTAGAGATTATGTTTATATTCCTTTAGGAGGAAATAGATGTAAAAGAATGCGTCATATATTTAACTTGTTTATAGTTTGGACTTTAACTGGTTTGTGGCATGGTGCTAGTTGGAACTTTGTTTTCTGGGGACTTTTCTATTTTGTTTTATTGGTATTAGAAAAGTTTGTATTTAAAAATATTGATAAACTACCAAAAATCCTTGGGCATATTTACACATTTAGTCTAGTTACTTTTGGCTTTATAATATTTTATTTTACAAATACAAGTGCTTTAATAGAAGCTATTAAAACATTGTTTGGTGTTCATGGACTTGGTAACTTAGGTGTATTTAGTCATTATCAAATAATTAGAGTAAGAACGATTCTGGTATTTATATTAGCAATATTTGCATGTACACCAATATTTAAAAATATATTAGATAAGAAAAATAAAATGAGTGATATTATAATACTTGTGTTATTTATCCTTAGTATTGTAGGTATTTTAGCATCAAGCTATAATCCATTTATATATTTTAGATTTTAAATTTCAAAGTACAAATTTTGTACTTGGGAATTGTTCTTTGATTTAAAAAATGTTATAATATTATTTACTTAAAGGAGGTCTTTTAGATGAAAGTAATTTTATTAAGTGATGTAAAAGGAAAAGGTAAAAAAGATAGTGTAATTAATGTAAGTGATGGTTATGCTAATAATTATTTAATTAAAAATAATTTAGCTGTTCCTTATACAAAAAGAAGTAGTGAAATATTAAATGAAGAATTAGATGAAAGACAAAAAAATGAAGATGCTTTAGTGGAAAGTTTAAATGAAATAAAGAAAAAGTTAGATGGAAAAACAATTATATTTAAAGTTAAAACTGGAGCAGATGATAAAGTGTTTGGCACGATATCAAATAAACAAATATCTGAAAAATTAAAAGATATGGGATATAAAATAGATAAAAAATGTATTAAAAGTGATGTAGCAATAAGTAGTTTAGGTGTTACTAAAGTAAGTGTTGAATTACATAAAAAAGTTAAGTTTGACTTAAATGTTGAATTAGTTAAATAGGAGGGTTTATGGCAAGAAGTATGCCTCAGAATAAAGAAGCTGAGATGAGTGTCTTAGGTGTTGCTTTTTTAAATAATAATGAAGTAAGTAAGATAGTTGAAGAAGTAACGAGTGATATGTTCTTTGATGAGAGAAATAGATATATTTTTAATGCAATTAAAAGTCTGCATGAAAGTAAGACACCAATTGATGTAACAACCCTTAGAAATGAACTAGATAAAGATAAGAAATTTAATGCTGTGGGACTTGATTATATTACTGATGTAATAGATAGTGTAGTAACGAGTGCTAATTTGGATTTTTATATTAAAATAATTAAAGATTATGCTATAAGAAGAAATTTAATAGAAACGGCAAGTGATATAATTACCACTACATATGATGAAGAAGATGTAAATAGTTTACTTGATAATGCTGAAAAAAACATATTAAATGTTGTTAGAGCAAGAAGTGTTGGAGATTTTGTACCTATTAGTGAAATTTTAAGAAGGGCACAAGCTAAGTTGGAAGAACTTGCTAAAAATAAAAGAAGTATTACAGGTATTGAAACTGGGTTTCCTGATTTTGACAAAATAACAACTGGTTTACAAGGTGGAGAAATGATTATCTTAGCTGCTCGTCCCGGGATGGGAAAAACAGCTCTTGCTTTAAATATGGCTGCTTATGCTGCGACACATACTAAAAAAGCTGTTGCTATATTTAACTTAGAAATGTCAGCAGAAATGCTTATTAATCGTATGATTTCTTCAATTGGACAAATTGATGCTTATAAGTTGCAAACTGGTAATATGCAGGAAAAGGATTGGAAAAGATATAATGAAGCATTATCACAACTTGCTGATACTAATATTTATATTGAAGATAATGCAGGTGTTACTGCTCAAGAAATTAGGGCTAAATGTAGAAGACTTGCTAATAGTGAAGATGGCTTAGGTTTAGTAGTAATCGACTACCTTCAACTTGTAAGTAGTGGTTCAAAAAGAGTTGAATCTCGTCAAGTAGAAGTATCAGAAATTTCTCGTTCCCTTAAGACTATGGCTTTGGAATTAGGTGTACCAGTTATTGCCTTATCACAGTTATCAAGAAGTGCTGAAAAAAGAGAATCCCACTCATATAGGAGTGGCTTTCGACCCGGCCGGCCCTACCTTCCGCC
>OGDY01001518.1_pt1 | contig 25744 bp, 23 predicted proteins | sample 1570341 | NCBI WGS metagenome assembly OGDY01 (sample SAMEA2581972, study PRJEB24529) | metagenome | biome: Human gut stool | place: China | collected 2011 | reverse complement strand
TATGAAAAAGACAAGAAATATATATTAGATAATGTTAATGTAAATGATATGACAAATTTTGTATTTGCAGTATCAGGGTACGCTGCTAAAGAAGATGGTGCTTCAGAAACTGGAATAGATAATGCATATAGGTGGACAAAAAAAGAAGGACAAAGTGCAAGTAATACAGGAACGATATACGGAATATATGATTTATCAGGAGGAACATGGGAAAGAACGGCAGCAATAATAAATAATGATAATGAGAATCTTAATAAATTTGGACAATCATTAAAAGAAGACCTAAAAGAAGGAAAAAGTAGTAGATATATAACAGTTTATAATATAGCAGAAAATGATAATCAAAAATTAGATGAAGCAAGGATGAAAAACTATTTATCAAATGCAAAAATATATGGAGATGCAATAGCAGAAACATCTTCAAGTGGGAATGGAAATAGCGCATGGTTTGGTAATGTTACACACTTTCCAGCACTTCATTATACTTTTTTTGTTCGCGGAGGTAATTTTATGGATAAATCTAATGATGGAATGTTTCTATTTGGACATCATGAAGGTTGGTGCATGAGCCATGATGGTTTTAGGGCAGTATTAGTAAAAAAATAATTTTATGAGCAGGGAATTGTAACAAAGTATAAAATCGATAAAAACGAGCAACACAAAAAATTAAAAAATTAAAAAAACATTGACATTTTGCCCAAAAACCATTATAATATAAATGTATTATTTTGAAAGGGAGTAAAATTATGCTAAAAAAATATTGGAAAAAAATAGGAATGTTAATACTAATAATTGCATGTGTTTTCAATGTTATGAACAAATTAGTGCATAAATTATCATTAAACAAAGAAATGTTACAATCAGCACAATATGTATATGATAGCGAAAAAAATACAAATACTCAAAAATAATACTTGAAAAATTTTAGATAATATGTTATTATAAAAAACAGTCATGTTATAAAAACGAAAAAGAGGTGAAATAGAAATGAAAGAAGGAATACATCCAGAATACAACCAAACAACAATCACATGTGCATGTGGAAATGTTTTAGAAGTTGGTTCAACAAAAAAAGATATAAAAGTAGACGTATGTTCAAAATGTCATCCATACTGGACAGGAAACCTAAGACAAGAAACAGTAGGTGGAAGAGCAGACAAATTCAAAAAGAAATATGGACTTGCATAAGTCAACAAAAGGTAGCAAAAATGCTACTCTTTTTTTTGCCAATTAACCTTTACAATTTTAAAAAAATAAATTAAAATAAAGAAAGAAAAAGTAAAAAAGGAGGATCTCAAAATGGCAAATGTATGTGACTACATAAAATGGAGAGGGGACATAAACTTTGAACAATCAAAATTTAACGAAATAGACAACCTAATATTATCAAGATTTTCATACTTTCCATTTGACAAAATAATAGAAGAAAATGAAATAGTAACAATAAAAGAACTAAGCAAAAGATTCCAAAAGCAAGACGTAACAAAACTTCCAATTTTATGGAAAGATGATGTAGATTTATTTCCGTTAATAGGTGAATCAAAAAGATTTGGAGAATTATTAGCAACAAAATACATCAATAAAATAGATCCAGAACAAGAAAAACAATTTGCAGCAATAACAGTATTAATGCCAGATGACACAATATTCATATCATATAGAGGAACAGACAATACAATAGTAGGATGGAAAGAAGATCTAAATATGAGTTTTAAAAGTCATATAGCTTCACAATTATCAGCAAAAAAATATTTAGAAATGATAGCAAAAGAATATTCGGATAAAAAAATAAGAATAGGTGGACACTCAAAAGGTGGAAATATAGCAGTATATGCTGCAACATTTGTAAGCCAAGAAATAAAAGATAGAATAATCAATGTGTATAACAACGATGGACCTGGATTTTGTGATGATGTAATAGAAACACCAGAATATCATGAAATGATAAAAAAGGTTCATACATATATTCCACAGTCATCTGTTATAGGAAGACTAATGAACCATAGAGAAAAATATACAGTTGTAGAAAGTGTTCAAAAGGGAATAATGCAACACGATTTGTACAGTTGGCAGGTGCTTGGCACGAAATTTATTACATTAGAGGAAGTTACAAATGGAAGTGAATTTGTTGATAAAACAATTAAAGAATGGCTTGAAAATGTTGAACCTGAAAAAAGAGAGCAGGTAATAGATGTTGTTTTTGACATTTTAAATGCAACTGATGCTCAAACCATGAAAGAGATAAAAAACAATTGGTTTACAAGTGCCAGAACTATGATGGCCTCTTATAAAAATATAGATAACGAAACCAAAGATATGATTTGGAAAGCAGTTGGTGAATTACTTAAGAGTGCAAAAAATAATATTTTTGAAGATTTTCCTAAATTACCAGAAAAATCAAAATAAAGGAGCCCCATTTTGTGGCTCCTTTTTGACTACTCTGCAGATTTAACAAGATGTTTTATATCATCTACAGAACGTTTTGATAAAAATGCAATCATATTACAACATGCTTCATACTGCTTGTCATCAAGACAGTCCCTTTGAAGTTTTAAATATGAAATTGAAACTTCAAGTGGAAAGGCCGATAGACCTTTTGCAAAATTTTCCATCATTTTCTTTTTTTCTTGTTGATATGTTGCATAATTTGCACTGTTCATATTGATACCTCCGTTGTAGATATTAGAATAGTTATTAAAAATATTTTACTTAAATATTATAACATGATTTTAAAAATTTGCCAATAAAAACTTTTACCAAACTCTTGTTTTTGTTTTAAAATTATAGTATAATAAAAATATCCTTTTGAGGACATCAAAAATGGGGGAATAAAAATGAATGATAAAATAATAATAAAAGGTGCAAAAGAACATAACTTAAAAAACATAAATTTAGAAATTCCAAGAGATAAAATGGTGGTAATAACAGGACTTTCAGGCTCAGGTAAATCTTCATTAGCATTTGACACATTATATGCAGAAGGACAAAGAAGATATGTAGAGAGTTTATCTTCATATGCAAGACAATTCTTAGGAATAATGGAAAAACCAGATGTTGAGTCAATTGAAGGGTTATCACCTGCTATATCAATTGACCAAAAAACTACATCGAAGAATCCACGTTCAACAGTTGGAACAGTAACAGAAATATATGATTATATTCGTTTATTATATGCAAATATAGGGGTACCATATTGTCCAAACTGTGGTAAAAAAATTGAAAAACAATCAATTGACCAAATTGTTGATAATATTATGGAATTAGAAGAAGGTACAAAAATACAAATTTTGGCACCAGTTGTAAGAAGTAGAAAAGGTGAATTTATAAAGCAATTAGAGGGATATCAAAAAGATGGATTTGTAAGAGCAAGAATTGACGGCGAAGTTTATGATTTATCAGATGAAATCAAGTTAGATAAAAACAAAAAACATGAAATTGAATTAGTTGTTGATAGACTAGTTGTAAAGCCAGAAATTAGAAGTAGACTTACAGAGTCTGTTGAAATTGCATTAAAACATGCTGATAATTTAGTATTAGTAAATGTTATAACAAAAGAAGAAAACAAAACAATTTTATACAGTTCAAATTATGCATGTCCAGATTGTGGTTTCAGTTTTCCAGAAATAACACCAAGAATGTTTTCATTTAATAATCCATATGGAGCGTGTCCAACTTGTATGGGTATAGGATATTTAATGAAAATGGACGAAGATTTAATAGTCCCAGACAAAAACAAAACATTATATGATGGAATAAAAGCATTTGGTTCAAGTACAATGAAAAAGGGCGATACAATGGCCAAAATGTATTTTGAAAGCATTGGAAAACATTATGGTGTTGAAATAAAAGGAGTTCCAATTAAGAAATTACCACGATGGTTTATGGAAAAAATCTTATATGGTACAGGTGACGAAAAAATTGATTTTGAATATTCATCTGCTGCTGGTGTAAGAAAGTTTACTGCACCATTTGAGGGAGTTTTGCCAACACTTGACAGACGTCATAGTGAAACAAAATCACAAGGAATGAGAGCATTTTATGAGATGTATATGACAAACTCTCATTGCCATACTTGTAATGGAGCACGTTTAAAGAAAGAAATATTATGTATCAAAATAAATGGTAAAAACATAAATGAAGTTACAGATATGTCAATCAAGGCATTAAAAGAATTTTTAGGTACATTAAAATTAACCGAAAAAGAAGCAATGATTGCAGACATGATTTTAAAAGAAATAAATAAAAGGCTTCAATTTTTAATAGATGTAGGGCTTGAATATTTAACACTTTCAAGAAGTGCTGGAACATTATCAGGAGGAGAAGCACAACGTGTTAAATTAGCAACAGAACTTTCTAAAAAGGCTACAGGAAAAACATTATATATATTAGATGAACCAACAACAGGATTGCATATAGCAGATGTACATAGACTAGTGGACATTTTGCAAAGGCTTGTAGATACAGGAAATACTATAATTGTAATAGAACATAATTTAGACCTAATAAAAACAGCAGATTATATTATAGATTTAGGTCCAGAAGGTGGAGATGCAGGTGGAGAAATAATTGCAGTAGGTACTCCAGAACAAATTTGTAAAAACGATAGAAGTTATACAGGAAAATTTTTAAAGAAATATTTGGAAAAATAATATTTTTAGCATATAAATTGAAAAAAATGTAAAAAAATATAAAAAAGTATTGACAATTATGTAAATATGTATTATACTATAAAAGTGTAAAACGTATTGCCAAGTGCAATTTGTTAGTAAGAGATAAAGGATTTCTATTAAAAGACATCATGAAAATTCCTCCTTTGAATATATATATATGATAGAAATTCTTTGATTCATATAGGGTGTAATCTTTGGCCCACTGCCTACCCTCCTTGAAAGCCCCCACTATTATTTTAATAGTGGGGGCTCTTTTTGACATATAAGGGAAAATATGCTATAATAGAAATAGGTTCGAAAGAATCTCTTTTAGTGTGCTATAAATCATACGGAGGGTAGACAAAATGAAAAAAATTATGAGTATGGCAATTGTGCTTATTGCACTGGTAACACTTTCGGTTTCCGCATTTGCGGCAGACAACGGTAAACAGATTTCTGAAAGTACTTTTCAGGAAAATGTCGTGGTCAAGGTTTCAAACGCGGGAAAATTTATGAAGGAGGAAGAAGAATTTGAGATTCTGACTCCGGAAGAGATTTCTTCTATGGAAGAAACAGAAGATCCTGATGCCCTTCTTGAGGTTTGCCCTAAGTGTGGCAAAATTCACGATGGGTGCTGTGCTGAAGAGGCAGAGCGCATTCACTTTAGACACTATGTCGACACTGATTATAGTTATCTGAAGTTTTGCGACCTGAAGGATAACGCACTGTACTTTGTGACTCTCGACAATAATCTTATGCTGATGAATCTCAAAACGAAACAGCTTTATTTTATTGCTGATGAGGTTATGGGGTTGATTCGGTATGGCATGAATGGGCGTTATATTGGATATGTAACGCTCAATGACAAGTTCTTTTCTGTACCCTATGAGGTAGGAAAAGACGGTAAGCTTAGCACTGATTTCCAGATGGAATTCGGTGAATAAAAGCTAAAACTCGAACATAAACACAAATAGCACACGGCGGCTCTCCTACTGTTGGAGTGCCGTTTTTTAATATATAAATTTGTTAAAGAAAATATATAATTCACACATAATTCATAAATATAAGATATAATAAACTACATTAAAATGGAAAGTCAGTTAAAAACTTTAACTTGAAAAAAATACACTAATATGATATATTATCAAAAGAATTGAAGAAAAATGTAGAGGAAAAAAATATGAATAAAATAGTACATATAGGAATGGATGTAGGTTCAACAACAGTAAAAATAGTTGTAATGGACGAAGATTTAAAAGAAATCTATACATCATATGAAAGACATTATTCAGATACAAAAAATACAGTATGTAAAGTATTAGAAGAATTAGTAGAAAAATATAAAGATAAAGAATTTACAATAGCATTAACAGGTTCAGGGGCAATGAGTACAGCTAAATTTTTAGATGTACCATTTATTCAAGAAGTTGTTGCATGTAAAAGATCTGTAGAAAGATATATTCCACAAACAAATGTAGTAATTGAACTTGGAGGAGAAGATGCAAAAATCATTTATTTTGGAAGATCTGTAGAACAACGTATGAATGGAACATGTGCAGGTGGAACGGGAGCATTTTTAGACCAAATTGCATCATTATTAAATACAAATACAGCAGGGTTAAATGAACTTGCAAAAGGATATCAAACAATATATCCAATTGCATCAAGATGTGGTGTATTTGCAAAAACAGATGTGCAACCATTATTAAATGAAGGTGCTGCAAAAGAAGATATTGCAGTATCTATTTTACAAGCAGTTGTAAATCAAACAATATCAGGATTAGCTTGTGGAAGACCAATTAGAGGAAATGTAGCATTTTTAGGCGGGCCATTAACATATTTACCAGAATTAAGAAAAAGATTTGTTGAAACATTACATTTAACACCAGAGCAAACAATAGTGCCAGAAGAAGCACATTTATTAGTTGCCAAAGGAGCATGTTTAGAAGCAAAAGATGAGTCTCCAATAAGTGTGGAAAAATTAAAAAGTAAAATACAAGTATTAAAACATTCTCATGACACAACAACAGTACCATTAAAACCATTATTTTCAACAAATGTAGAATATGATGAATTTAAAGCTAGACATGAAAAAGACAAAGTAGCTAAAAAACCACTTTCAGAACATAAAGGAGACTGTTTTGTTGGAATAGATGCAGGTTCAACAACATCAAAATTAGTAGTTATAGATAGAGATGGAACATTACTATATTCAGCATATCAAGGAAATGGTGGAAAACCACTTGATAGTATAATAGAAATGTTAAAAAAATTATATTCTGTTATGCCAAAAGAAGCAATTATTCGTTATAGTGGTGTAACTGGATATGGAGAAAAATTAATACAAACAGCATTAAATGTAGACTTGAATGAAATTGAAACAATAGCACATTATACAGCTGCAAAAAAATTCGAACCTAAAGTAACAAGTATTGTTGATATTGGTGGACAAGACATGAAATATATTAAACTAAAAAATAACACAATAGACAATATAATGTTAAATGAAGCTTGTTCATCAGGATGTGGTTCATTTATTGAAACATTTGCTAAAAGTTTGAACTTAAATATAGAAGAATTTGTAAAAGAAGCATTAGAAGCACAAAATCCAGTAGATTTAGGTTCTAGATGTACAGTATTTATGAATTCAAAAATAAAACAAGCACAAAAAGAAGGATATTCAGTTGGAGACATATCAGCAGGTTTATCATATTCAGTAATAAAAAATGCAATACAAAAAGTAATGAAAATAAGAGATGTAAAAAAATTAGGAAGTCATATTGTTGTACAAGGTGGAACATTCTATAATGAAGCAGTATTAAGAGCATTTGAATTAATTGTTGGAAGAAATGTAACAAGACCAGATATAGCAGGGCTTATGGGAGCTTATGGTATGGCATTACTTGCATGTGAACAATATGAAGCAAATATGGACATGGAATATCATTCAACACTTGCAACAATCGAAGAAATTGATAAATTAGATATAAAAGTAACACATACAAGATGTAATGGATGTGAAAATCATTGTCAATTAACAATAAATAGATTTAGTAATGGAAAAAGACATATATCTGGAAACAGATGTGAAAAAGGTGAAGGAATAGTAAATTCACACAAAGATTTGCCAAATTTAGTAAAATATAAATATGATAGAATATTTGGATATACACCATTAGAAGAAAAAGATGCACCAAGAGGAACAATAGGAATTCCAAGAGTTTTAAATATGTATGAAGACTATCCATTCTGGTTTACATTATTCACAAATTTAGGATTTAGAGTAATAATATCAGAAAAAAGTACAAGAAAGATATATGAAAAAGGTATTGAATCAATGCCATCTGAATCTGTATGTTATCCAGCAAAATTATCACATGGACATGTTATAAGTCTAATACAAAATGGAATTAAAACAATATTTTATCCATGTATACCATATTCAAGAAAAGAGTATGAAGATGCAAATAATAGATATAATTGTCCAATTGTAATATCTTATTCAGAAGTATTAAAAAATAATATTGAAGAATTAAAAAGTGAAGATATTAAATTCATAAACCCATTTTTACCATTTGAATCAAAAGCATTATTAAAAAGAATGATGGAATTACCTGAATTTAAAGAATATAATTTTAACAAAAAAGAATTAAAAAATGCAATAGAAAAAGCTCAACAAGAATATCAAAAATGTAGACAAGATATACATGATAAAGGAAAAGAAACAATTGAATATATTGAAAAAAATAATTTAAAAGGAATTGTATTAGCAGGAAGACCATATCATGTAGATCCAGAAATAAATCATGGAATAGATACATTAATAACAAGTTTAGGAATGTGTGTATTAACAGAAGATAGTGTGGCAGATAAAGCATTACCAGAAAGACCACTTCGTGTTGTTGACCAATGGATGTTCCATTCAAGATTATATGCAGCAGCAGATTTTGTAGGTAGACATGATAATTTAGAGCTTGTTCAAATAAATTCGTTTGGTTGTGGAGTTGATGCTGTTACAACAGATGAAGTTGAAGAAATTCTAACAAGTTTTGGAAAAATGTATACATTAATAAAAATTGATGAAGTAAATAACTTAGGAGCTGTAAGAATTCGTTTACGTTCATTACTTGCAAGTATTAATAAAAGATTAAATAATAAAAAAGAAGAAAAAGAAACAGGTGAATATTTCTTAAAGAAAAATCCATTTACAGAAGAAATGAAAAAAGAATATGTAATCTTAATTCCACAAATGGCACCAATTCATTTCGATTTTATTGAACCAGTTTTGCAAAGTGAAGGATATAAAGCAAAACTTTTAAGAGAATGTACACAAAATACAATTGAAACAGGTTTGAAATATGTAAATAATGATGCTTGTTATCCTTCAATTATAACAACAGGACAAATGATAGAAGCATTAGAATCTGGAGAATATGATGTAAATAAAACAGCATTAATAATGTCACAAACAGGTGGAGGATGTAGAGCAACAAATTATATAGGATTTATTCGTAAAGCTCTAAAAGATGCAGGATTTGGACAAGTTCCAGTAATTTCATTTAATGTTGTTGGAATGGAGAAAAATCCGGGATTTAAGCTAACATTACCATTAGTTGAAAAACTATTAAAATCAATGGTTTATGCAGATTTATTACAAAAAATGTTATATAAAAATAGAGCTTATGAAAAAAATAAAGGTGAGACAGATAAATTATTTGCAGAATGGATGGAAAAAGCAAAAAAACTTGCAATAAATAGTAATTCAAAAGAATTTTCAAAAAGTATATATCAGATGGTTGATGATTTTGAAAAAATTGAATGGAAGCAAGGAAAAGAAAAGCCAAAAGTAGGAATAGTAGGAGAAATCTTAATTAAATATCATCCATTTGGAAATAATTATGTAGCAAATTTATTGGAAAAAGAAGGTGCAGAAGTTGTTTTACCAGACTTTATGGGATTTGTTAAATATGTTGCAGCAAATGGAGTAATATCACATCAATTATTAAAAAATAATGGATTGAAATCAATGTTATTTGATGTTGCAATAAAATTGATAAATTCATTTGAAAAAGATGCTAAAAAAGCATTAGAAAAATCTAAAAAAGGATATTTACCAACTTGTGATATTTGGCATTTAGCAGATAATGTAAAATCAGTTTTATCAACAGGAAATCAAACAGGTGAAGGTTGGTTCTTGACGGCTGAAATGCTTGAATATATGGAAAATGGTATTCAAAATATAGTTTGTGTTCAACCATTTGCGTGTTTACCAAATCATGTTGTTGGTAAAGGTGTAATAAAAACTATCAGAGATATGTTCCCAGATGCAAATATTGTACCAGTTGATTATGATCCAGGTGCAAGTGAAGCAAATCAGACAAATAGAATTAAACTTCTTATGACAGTAGCTAAAGACAACTTGAAAATTAAGCAAAAAGAAAAAAAGATGGCTGAAAAAGAAAATAAGAATACAACAAAAGTATAAAATAAGTAAAGAGTGGCACTTTCCTGTAAAGGATAAGTGCCACTTTGTGCTATTGGTTAGTTAATTTTAACAAGTCTAAATTTGGAAAAAATATTAATAAATATTTGTTGAGATTTTTATTTTCATATGTTAAAATTAGAATGACTTACAAAAGGAGGAAAATAAAAGATGGAGAAAAAGAAATATGAAAAAATAATTATATCAATAATATTAATAATACAGACGATAATATTTATAATAGTAGGAGCAAATAAATCATATATTCATATGGACGAAGCATATTCATTAGGTCTTGCAAGTTATGATAAAGTTGAAATACAAGATAATGAAAACTTTTATAATATATGGCATGATGGAAAATATTATGAAGATTATCTATGTGTAAATGATGATGAAATTGGTCAATATAAACAAGTATATGAAAATCAAAAAAATGATGTTCATCCACCTTTATATTATTTAATATTAAGATTTGCAATGGGATTCCATAAAAATAGTTATTCAAAATGGCCAGGAATAATAATAAATATGATAATATATGCATTTGTAACAATATTTATGTATTTGATACTAACCAAAATATTAAAAGACAAATACAAATATAAAGAAAAATCTGCAATTATAGCTATGGTATCATCACTTGTATTATCATCAATAACAAATGTAATATATATAAGAATGTATGCATTATCAACACTAAATGTATTGATTATAACATATTTACACTTAATACTATTAGAGAAGAAAGAAATAGATTATAAGTTATTAATATTTATAGGAGTTTCAGCGCTTGCAGGTTCATTAACACATTATTATTATTTATTTTATTTAGCAATGATGTTTATAATGTTTGCAATAAAATATATAAAAGAAAAAAGATATAAAGAATTAATTGCATATATAGTAACAATGTGTATAGCAGGTGTAACATCTTTAATAATTTTCCCATATTCAATAAAACATTTATTTTTTGGATATAGAGGACAAGGAGCCTTAAGCAAATTAACGCAAATTTCAGAGTTTTTAAAAAGCATAAAGATGTATATAAAGAAATTTAATAGACACACATTTAATGGATTGTTATTTATTTTACTAGCATTGATAGTTGGATTAGGAATTTATAAAAAGGTAAATAAAAAGAAAATATTTGAGAACAAAAATCAGTATATAAAATATATAGCAATTCCAACAGCATTTTATACTTTATTAGTTTCATTATCAGCCCCTTGGATTGAATTAAGATATATAATGCCAGTATGTGGATTAGTATTTATATTAATTATATATTTATTAGAAAATGTTTTGGAAAATATTTTTAATGAAAAAAATGTATTTAGAGTTTTGGCAGTATGTTTAACAATTATATTGATAACACCTATAATATTTAAGATGGAGCCAGAAGAAGAATTTTTAGATAAAAGGGATATTGTAGAAGAGGTTCAAAATGAATTAAATGTTCCGACAATTTATATGTTTAATTCTAATGAAAATAGATTTTTAGATGATATATTGTTATTTTCAAAGTTAGATAATTCATATATAGCTAAAGATGTAGAATGTACAGATGAAAATATAAATAAAATTTTGAATGGTAAAGATTTATCAAATGGAATTTTAGTATTTATAAATGGTGGGCAAAATAATGATGAAATGATGGAAAAAATAAAAAATGCAACAGGATTAAATGAATGGAAATGGATTAAAGGATTAAATGCTTGTAATATATATTTAGTTAAATAATAGTAAAAAACACTTCGTTTGAAGTGTTTTTTTGATATATAATGTCAAATTATGTATGACGAAATTTGTTGACAAAATCTATGGTTGAGTATATATTAAATATGCCTTTCGCCCAAAGGTAGAAAGGAGGTGCAGTCATTGAAAGACTTCGTAGATTTGCTAAAACTCATAATAGTTTATTACATAATAAAGTATTTGAGCAAATAGCATAAAGAAAAGACTAAGAATTGGAGGTTCTTAGTCTTTTTATGTGCAATCTTTTAAGACTTCGTTTGCAATTGCTATAATTATATTAGCATAATTATAAAAAAATGTCAATGGTAAGAAAATTGTTTTAAAATACTAAATTGTACTGACCTCCCAGTATAATCAAAAAACATCAAAAAAATGGTATAAATATATAAGGTTTACAAACGAAACCAAAATTAAGAAAATAAGGAAAAAGAATGGAAAGATTATATAAATATATAGAAATAACAGATTTAAAAGATATGCTAAAAAAATCAGGAGAAAAATATGGTGAAAAAATAGCATATAAAATAAGACAAGAAAATGGATATAAAGAAATCACACATAATGAAGTAAGAAAAATGGTTGATGGACTTGGAACAAAATTGATAGATATGGGATTAAAAGATAAAAGAATAGCTGTAATAGGTGAAAATAGATATGAATGGGAAATAGCATATTTATCAATAGTTTGTGGGACAGGAACAGTAGTACCATTAGACAAATCATTACCAGAAAATGAATTAGAAAGTTTAATTGAAAGATCAAAAGCAGAAGCAATAATATGTTCACAAAAATATGTCGAAATATTAAAAAAGACAAAATTAAAATATATCATTTCAATGGATTTAGAAAAAGATAATGATGGAATCATATCACAAAAGAGACTTATATCAGAAGGAATACAGCTAGTAAAATCTGGAAATACAAGTTTTACAAATGCAAAAATTGATAATGAAAAAATGAGTATAATGTTATTTACATCTGGAACAACATCAATATCAAAAGCAGTAGCACTTTCACATAAAAATATATGTTCAAATTTAATGGATATATCATCAATATTAGATGTAAATTCATCAGATGTGTTTTTATCATTTTTACCATTACATCATGTATTTGAATGTACAGTTGGATTTTTATTTTCACTATATGTTGGAGCTGAAACAGTATTTTGTGATGGAATTAGACATATTCCAGAAAACTTAGCTGAATATAAGGTTTCTGTAATGGCATCTGTTCCAGCAATATATGAAAGATTATTCAAAATAATAAAAAAGCACTTGGAAAAACAAGGAAAAGTTGAACAAATACTTAAAGATGAAGAAAAATATAAAGATTCAAGTATGGAAAAGAAAAAAGAAGTATTTAAAGAAATACATGATTTACTTGGGGGAAATATAAAACTATTTATAAGTGGTGCTGCAAGTTTAGATCCAAGTATTGAAGAAAAATTTAGAAGGCTTGGATTTAATATGGTTCAAGGATATGGATTAACAGAAACATCACCAGTTGTTGCAATAGGAAATAAAAAATATCATAAAACAGGATCTATTGGAAAATGTGTTCCAAGTGATGAAGTAAAATTATTAGATATAAATAAAGACGGAATTGGAGAATTAGCAGTAAAAGGACCTAATGTAATGCTTGAATATTATGAAAATAAAGAAGCAACAGAAAAAGTATTAAAAGATGGATGGTTTCAAACTGGTGATTTAGCAAGAATTGATGAAGATGGTTATATATTTATTTGTGGAAGAAAGAAAAGTGTAATTGTATTAAAAAATGGTAAAAATATTTTCCCAGAAGAAATGGAAACATTAATTAATAAAGAAGATGGTGTAGAAGAATCATTTATTTTTGGAAAGCCAATTTCAAAAGATCCAAATGATATAAAGATTTTTGTAAAAATTGTTTATAACAAAGAAAGTTTTGAAGGAAAAACAGAAACTGAAATAAAAGAATATTTTAATGAAAAAATAAAATCAATAAATAAAACAATGCCACATTATAAAGCAATTAGAGGAATTATTATTTCAGACAAACCATTAATAAAAACTACAACAAATAAAATTAAAAGAGAAAAAAATTTAGAACAAATAATTAAGGAGTTATAATGACAAAACAAATTTTAGGTAATGTATTTGAAAATTATGAAGAAATTGACTCTACACAAACAGAAATACATAGAAGAATAGAAAAATGTAAAATACAAAATGGAACAATTATAATGGCAAATAGACAAACAAATGGAAAAGGAACACATGGTAGAGTTTGGCATACAGGTAATGAAAATAATATTGCATTTTCATTTTATATTGAAACAGAGTGTAAGCCACAAAAAATTGAAGGAATAACAATAGAAATTGCACAAATATTAATACAAATTTTTGAAGAAAAATATGGAATAAATCTTCAAATAAAAGCTCCAAATGATATTTATTATAATGGAAAAAAAGTTGGTGGAATATTAACAGAATCTAAAATTGTTGGACAAAAAACGAAATATATAGTTGTAGGAATAGGCATAAATACTAATGGGAAGAACTTTAGTGATGATATAAGAAATATTGCAACATCAATTAAAAAAGAATTTAACATAGATGTTGATAATTTATTTATTGTAAATGAATTTTGCAAAATATTTGAAAAAAGATTAATGAAAAGGATAGAAGAATAATATGAAAATAGGATTTTTGTTCCCAGGTCAAGGTTCACAATATGTTGGAATGGGAAAAGATTTATATGAGAAATATGAGGAAGTTAGAAATATATATGATAGAGTAGAAAATTTGACAGGAGTAGATGTGAAAAAGATATCATTTGAAGGTCCTGAAGAAGAATTAAATCAAACTAAAAATACTCAACTTTGTATTTTAACAATGAGTTTAGCAATATTAGAAATACTTAATAAAAATGGAGTAAAAGCAGAAATATCAGCAGGTTTAAGTCTTGGTGAATATTCTGCACTGATATATAGTGGAATATTAAATTTTGAAGATGGAGTAAAATTAGTTCAAAAACGTGGAGAATGTATGCAAAACTTAGTTCCTGATGGTGAATGGCTAATGTCAGCTATACTTGGAATGGGAGAAAATGAAGTTGAAGAAGTATGTTCAAAAGTTCAAAATGGATTTGCAGTACCAGTAAATTTTAATTGCCCAGGTCAAATTGTAATTTCAGGTGATAAAGATGGAATAAAAGAAGCAGAAAATATAGCTAAACAATATGGTGCTAGAAGAGTTATTGAGTTAAAAACATCAGGTCCTTTTCATACCATAAAATTACAAAAAGCATCTGATGAATTAAGAAAAGAATTAGATAAAATAAAATTTAATAATGGAAATTCAAAAGTTATTAAAAATATAGATGCTGAAGTTTATACAGAAAATGATGATATGAAAGATATTTTAGCAAAACATATAATAAGTCCAGTAAGATTTTCAAAGAGTTTAGAAAATATGATTAAACTTGGTGTTGATACTTTCATTGAAATAGGTCCAGGTAAGACATTGTCTGGATTTGCTAAAAAGATTAAAACAGATAAAGAGATTAGGATTTTTAATGTGACAGATGTGGAAACATTGAAAAACGTTTTATATCAAGTTTTGGAAAAAAATTAATTATTTTTCAATAAGAAAGGTGGAAGAAAATGGATAAGTGTGCATTAATAACAGGTGCAACAAGAGGAATAGGCAAACAAATAGCAATAACATTAGCAAAACAAGGTTATAATATTGCATTAAATTATAGAAAAGAAAATGAAGAACTAGAAAATACCAAAAAAGAAATTGAAAAAATTGGAGTTCAAATTCTAGCAGTAAAAGGTGATGTTGCAAATTTTGAAGATTGTGAAAACTTTGTAAAACAAGTAATAGAAAGATTTGGACAAATAGATGTATTAGTAAATAATGCAGGAATTACAAAAGATATGTTACTTATGAGAATGAAGAAAGAAGATTTTGAACAAGTAATAGATACTAATTTAGTTGGAACATTTAATGTTACAAAAAATGTAGTGCCATATATGATGAAAGCTCGTTCTGGAAGAATAATTAATATTTCATCTGTTGTTGGAATTTCAGGTAATGCAGGTCAAACAAATTATTCTGCATCAAAAGCAGGAATTATCGGATTTACAAAGAGTTTAGCTAAAGAGATTGCTTCAAGAAATATTTTAGTAAATGCTGTTGCTCCTGGTTTTATTGAAACAAATATGACTGATGTTTTAAAAGATGATGTTAAACAGGAAATTGCCAAAAATATTCCTTTGAAAAGAATGGGAACTACTCAAGATGTTGCTAATGTTGTTAAGTTTTTAGCTTCTGATGATAGTTCTTATATTACTGGGCAAGTTATTAATGTTGATGGTGGCATGCTTATGTAATTTGAATAATAATTACAATTTTCAGTTAACACATACTGAGGCTGTAACAAGCAAGCCTTAACAGCCTCAGTGTTCGTCAAAATTTAATTCTTATTCAAATAAAATAAGTAAAAAAATAGGAGAGAAAGATATGGAAAGAAGAGTAGTAATTACAGGACTTGGAGCAATAACTCCAATAGGAAAAGATGTAAATGAATCATGGAATAGTATATTAAATAAAAAATGTGGAATTGATAATATTTCTTTATTTGATAATTCTACATTTAAAACAAAAGTAGATGCAGAAGTTAAAAATTATGAATCACAAGAATATTTTGATTTGAAACAATCAAAAAGATTAGATAGAAGTTCACAATTTGCAATTATAGCTTCAAGAGAAGCTTTTAAAGATAGTGGAATTACAAAAGAAAATACAGATTTTGAAAGAGTAGGAGTATTTGTAAGTTCAGGAATTGCAGGGTTAAGCACAATTCAAGAACAATGTACAATAAATTGTACAAAAGGACATAATAGAATTTCACCAATGTTTATTCCAATGTCAATTGCAAATATGCCAGCAGGAAATGTTGCAATTGAATTAGGTGCAAAAGGGGAATCAATTTCAATACTTTCAGCTTGTGCATCATCAACACATGCAATAGGAGAAGCATATAAAACAATAAAATATGGTTCAGAGGATGTAATAATAGCAGGTGGTTCAGAAGCATCAATATGTGAAATTGGAATTGCAGGATTTGAAAATATGAAAGCATTATCAAGTGCAACAGATATAACAAGAGCAAGTATTCCATTTGATAAAGAAAGAAGTGGATTTGTAATGGGAGAAGGTGCAGGTGTTTTAGTTTTAGAAGAACTAGAACATGCACAAAAAAGAGGTGCAAAAATATATGCTGAAATAATTGGATATGGTGCAACATCAGATGCTTATCATATAACATCACCAGCTCCTGATGGAGAAGGTGCAGCAAGGGCTATGACAAGAGCAATAGAAGATGCAAAAATAAAACCAGAAGATATAAATTATATAAATGCACATGGAACTTCAACACATTTAAATGATTCTTGCGAAACAATGGCAATAAAAAAAGCATTAGGAGAATATAGTTCAAAAGTAATGATAAGTTCAACAAAAGGAAATACAGGTCATTTATTGGGAGCTGCAGGTGGAGTAGAAGCAATTTTCTGTACAAAAGCAATTGAGCAAGGAAAAGTTCCACCAACTATTAATTATAAAGAAAAAGATGAAGAATGTGATTTAGATATAGTTCCAAATGAAGTAAGAAATGAAAAGATAAATATTGCAATGTCAAACTCCTTAGGATTTGGAGGACATAATGCAAGTATTATTTTAAAAAAATATGAGTAATATTGCTGACAGAAAGGAATATAAAAATGAATTATGAAGATATAAAAAAATTAATTGATGACATGGGGAATTCTAAATTAACAGAGATTTCAATAGATTTTCCAGATGGAACTAAGATTGGAATGAAAAAAGAAGTAAAAGTAGTTGAAAAAGTACAAGAAAAAAATATACAACATATTGAACAAAAAGAAGCAAATGAAATTGTAGAAACTGAAACACAAGAAGATAATTGCAAAATTGTGAAATCACCAATGGTTGGAACATTTTATTTAAAACCAGATCCTAATTCAAATCCTTATGTAGAGATTGGAAAAAAAGTAAAAAAAGGTGATATTTTATGTATTATAGAAGCAATGAAATTAATGAATGAAATAGAATGTGAATTTGATGGTGAAATTGCAGAAATACTTGTTAAAGATGGAGAGATGGTTGAATATGGAAAGCCATTATTTAAGATAAAATAAAAGGAAGGAAAATAAAGATGTTAAATAAAGAGCAAATAAAAGAAATAATACCACAAAGAGAACCATTTTTAATGATAGATGAGGTAGAAGAATATATACCAGGAGAAAGTGCAGTAGCATATAAATATGTAAATGAAGAAGAATGGTATTTTAAAGGACATTTTCCTGGAAATCCAATAATGCCAGGTGTATTAATAACAGAAAGTCTAGCACAAGCAGGAGCAATTGCAATATTAAGTATGGAAGAAAATAAGGGAAAAAATGCTTTATTTGGTGGAATAGACAAAATGAAATTCAAAAAAATGGTTGTTCCAGGAGATAAGTTAAAATTAGAAGTAAAAATTGTAAAAAGAAAAGGTCCAATTGGAATTGGAGAAGCAATAGCAACAGTTGATGGTAAAATTGTAGCAAAAGGTGAATTAACATTTGCAGTAGTTGATAACAGATAAAAAATTGTTAATATGTGTGAACTTGAAACAATAGAGAAAAGGATGGGAATATAAATGAACAAGATATTAATTGCAAATAGAGGAGAAATAGCAATCAGAATAATAAGAGCATGTAAAGAAATGAATATAAAAACAGTAGCAGTATATTCAGAAATAGATAAAGATGCAATGCATACAAAACTTGCAGATGAAGCAATTTGTATAGGCCCAGCAAGCTCAAATAAAAGTTATTTGAATTTCAAAAACATAATAGAGGCAGCACATATTACAGGGGCAGATGGAATACATCCAGGTTTTGGGTTTTTATCAGAAAACAGTCAGTTTGCAAAAATATGTGAAGAATCAAATATAAAATTCATAGGACCTAAATATCAAGTAATAGAATTATTAGGAAATAAATCAAATGCAAAAAAATTAATGGAATCTGCAGGAGTTCCAGTAATACCAGGTTCAAAAGGAAGTGTTACAGGGCTTACAGATGCAATAAAAACAGCTGAAAAAATAGGATATCCTGTTATGTTAAAAGCAGCAGCTGGTGGTGGTGGAAAGGGAATACGAATTGCAAATAATTCTGAAGAACTAGAAAAAAATTATAATATAGTAAAACAAGAAGCAAAAATATCTTTTAATGATGATGAAATATATATGGAAAAATTCATAAAAAATCCTCGTCATGTAGAAATTCAAATATTAGCAGACGAACATGGAAATGTAATACATTTAGGAGAAAGAGATTGTTCAATTCAAAGAAGAAATCAAAAAGTATTAGAAGAAACACCATCAACAGCAATAGATGATAAATTAAGAAATAAAATGGGAGAAGCAGCAGTAAAAGCAGCTAAAGTTGCAGGATATACAAGTTGTGGAACAATAGAATTTTTAGTGGATAGTGATAAAAACTTTTATTTTATGGAAATGAATACAAGAATTCAAGTAGAACATCCAATAACAGAAGAAAGAACAGGTATAGACATAGTAAAAGAACAAATAAAAATAGCAGCAGGTGAAACATTAAAATTAAAACAAAAAGATGTTGAATTTAGAGGATATAGTATGGAATGTAGAATAAATGCAGAAAATCCTAGTAAGAATTTTATGCCATGTCCAGGAACAATTACAGGATTAAACTTACCAGGAGGTAATGGTGTAAGAATAGATACAGCAATATATGAAGGATATACAATTCCACCAACATATGATTCAATGATAGCCAAAATAATAACACATGGAGATAGTAGAAATGAAGCAATTAGCAAAATGAAAAGAGCATTGGAAGAAACTGTGATTGAAGGTGTTGATACAAATATAGACTTTTTATTTAAAATAATTAAAAATCCAAATTTTATTAGGGGAAATTTTGATACTTCTTTTATTGAAAAAGAAATATTGAAGAAATAATTTTATTGAAAGAGGTTAAATATGATAGTAGACAAAATAAAAAAAAGAGAACCTACTGCCAAAAGAAAAGAAAACAAAGTTGATATACCTGTTGGAAAATGGGTAAAATGTGATAAATGTAAAGAAATAATTTATAAAGAAACAATCAGAGAAAACATGAATATTTGTCCTAATTGTGGTGGATATTTTAGAATGCATATAAATAGAAGGCTTGAGAGTATAATTGATGAAGGAACATATCAAAAATTTGACTTGAATATAGATACAACAAATCCATTAAACTTAGAAGATTACCCTAAAAAGATAAAAGCTTTAAGAGAAAAAACAGGATTGCAGGAAGCAGTAAGTGCAGGAAAAGGAAAAATAAATGGTGAAGATGTTGTAATATGTGTAATGGATAGTGGATTTTTGATGGGAAGTATGGGAGTAGTTGTTGGTGAAAAGATTACATATTCAATAGAAAAAGCAATAGAATTAAAACTTCCAATAATAATATTTTGCGTTTCTGGTGGTGCAAGAATGCAAGAAGGAATAATGTCATTAATGCAAATGGCAAAAACAACATCAGCTATATCTAAATTAAATGAAGCAGGATTATTATATATATCTGTTTTAACAGATCCAACTTATGGAGGTGTAACAGCATCTTTTGCAAGTATAGCAGATATAATTTTAGCAGAACCAGGTGCAATGATAGGATTTGCTGGTCAAAGAGTTATTGAACAAACTATTGGAGAGAAATTACCAGAAGGATTTCAAACAGCAGAATTTTTATTAGAACATGGATTTATAGATAAAATTGTTGAAAGAAAAGATTTGAAAAATACATTATCAAATCTAATACAATTAAATAAATAATATATATAATAAAAGTTAGAATTTTTTATTGATGACAGATAGTTAGAATTGTGTGAGAATAAATCAGATTTTAAGGAAGGAAAGATAAAATGGATGCTTATGAAAAAGTAGAAATTGCAAGAAATCCTAAAAGAAAAACATCATTAGATTATATAGAAAAAATATTTGATGAATTTATTGAATTACATGGAGATAGACAATTTAAAGATGATAAGGCAATAGTTTGTGGACTTGCAAGAATTGGTAATCAAAATTTTACAATTATAGCAGAACAAAAAGGAAGAACAACAAAAGAAAATATTGAAAGAAATTTTGGGATGCCAAATCCAGAAAGCTATAGAAAAGGAATAAGATTTATGAAACAAGCAGAAAAATTTCATAGACCTGTAATTACTTTTATAGATACAAAAGGGGCATATCCAGGAATTGGAGCAGAAGAAAGAGGACAAGGTGAAGCAATTGCAAGTTCAATGTTAGAAATGGCAAGTTTAACAGTTCCAACAATTAGTATTATTATTGGAGAAGGATCAAGTGGAGGAGCTTTAGCATTAGGACTTGGAAACAAGGTATTAATGCTTGAAAATGCTATATATTCAATTCTTTCGCCAGAAGGATATGCAAGTATATTATGGAAAGATGCTTCAAGAGCAAAAGAAGCGGCAGAAAAAATGAAATTAACAGCCAAAGATTTAAAAGAAATGAATGTAATTGATGAAATAATAAAAGAACCAGAAATTGAAGAAAGTGAAGCTTGTGAAGTTGTTAGCCAAAATTTGAAAAATGAAATTTTGAAAGCAATAAAAAAATATGCTAAAATGAAACCAGAAGATATAAAAGAAGAAAGATATCAAAAGTTTAGAAATATGGGAGAATTTCAAATATTATAAAAAGGAGGAAAATAGTTTGTTTGTGTTTAAATAATGGTCTAATAGAAAGAAATTATACACGAATTTTATAAACTATAAAAAAAGAAATGTTATTAGAAGGTAAAAAAATATTAATAATGGGAATAAGAAACAAATGGAGTATAGCATTTGGAATTGCAAAATCAGCTTATGAAAATGGAGCACAATTATTATTTACATATATGGGAGAAGAAAATAAAGAAAAAATAGAAGAACTTGTATCAGAATTTAAAGGAAGTAAAGCATATGTATTAAATGGTGCTTCAGAAGATGAAAAAGTAAGAGAGACATTTACAAAAATAAAAGAAGAAAATGGAAAAATAGATGGAATAGTACATGCAATAGCACATGCAAATACAGAAGATTTGCATAATGATTTTATATATACAAGTAAAGAAGGATTTGCACATGCTTGTGATGTTAGTGCATATTCATTTGTATTAATTGCAAGAATGGCAAAAGAATTAGATATGCTAAATGAAAATGCAAGTTTAATTACATTAACATATCATGGTTCAACAAAAGTATTAGAAGGATATAATGTAATGGGAATTGCTAAAGCAGCATTAGAATCTAGTGTTAGATATTTAGCAGAAAATTTAGGAAAAGAAAATATAAGAGTTAATGCAGTATCAGCAGGGCCAATAAAAACATTATCAGCAAAGGGAATAAAAGATTTTAGTTCAATATTAAATGTAGTAGAACAAAAGGCTCCTTTACACAGAAATGTTACAACTGTACAAGTTGGAAATGTAGCTACATTTTTATTAAGTTCTATGTCAGAAGCAGTTACAGGTCAAGTTGTTTATGCAGATAATGGATATAATATAATGGGAGTATAGTTGTATACTCCCTTTAAATATATAAAAAGTAAAAAAAACATACTCAAATAGCTTTCTATAAACTCCTTTAATATTATAATATAAATGAAAAGGAGAAACAAAAGAAATGCAAATAATAAGAAGAATCAAAAGAAGTATAAAAGGAGAAAATAAATTTAGAAAAGTAGCAAATGAATGGTTAGAATATAAGAAAAATTCAATCAAAAACTCAACATATTACAATTATAAATTTATAATAGAAAAATATTTAAATAAAGAATTTGGAGAGCAAAATGTAGAAAAAATAAAAGATTATAATCAATATATACAAGAATTAACCAAAAAGTTAGCATCAAAAACAATAAGAGACATAATTTGTGTATTAAAAGCAATTTTAAAATATTATGAAGAAGAAAATGATTGCAAATTAAAATATAAAAGAATGAATATCCCAAAATTAGAAAAGAAAGAAATAAAAATATTATCATCAAAAGAAAGAATAAGATTAGAAAAGTATTGTTTAAAAGAGAATACTTTAAAATCACTTGGAATCTTATTAAGTTTAAATACAGGGTTAAGAATAGGAGAAATTTGTGCTTTAAAATGGGAAAACATTGATTTAAAAGAAAAAAATATATATGTAAAGAAAACATTGCAAAGAGTATATGATACTGAAAATAAGAAAACTAAAATAATTATAGATAAGCCTAAAACAGAAAATTCTATAAGATGTATACCATTAAATTCCAAGATTTATGGAGAATTAAACAAAATAAGAAAGGGGTTTTCAGAAAAAGATTTCTTTTTGACAGGAGCAGATGGAATTTATATAGAGCCAAGAGTTTATCAAAATTATTATAAAAACATGTTAAAAAGTAGTAAAGTAAAAGAATATAATTTTCATGTTTTAAGACACACTTTTGCAACAAATTGTATAGAAGTTGGAATGGATATAAAATCATTGAGTGAAATATTAGGACATGCTACTGTAGATATTACATTAAATAGATATGTACATTCATCAAGAAAAATGAAGGAAAAATACTTAGAAAAATTATAAGAAATTAACATTTTATTAAAAAAAATCATAAATATTGATAAAAAAATACATTTATGATAATATTTATAAAGGAAAGAAGAAAAAAATGAAGAAAAAGGGTAAAGTATTTAGAAATGCATTAATATTTATAATTTTAATAGCATTAACATTTTATATATTATTAAAAGATCAGAATCCAATGGAAATATTGAAAATAATATCTTCAGCAAAAGTTGAATTTGTACTTATAGGAATATTATGTATGTTTATTTATATTGTATTAGAGGCAGTAAATATAAGAAGAACATTAAAAAATTTGAATGAAGAAACAACATTTTTACAAGACATCAAATATGCGTTAATAGGATTTTTCTTTAGTGCAGTAACACCAGCGGCAAGTGGTGGGCAACCAATGCAAATATATTATATGTACAAAGATGGAATAGCAGTGTCAAATTCAACGCTTGCATTATTATTAAATTTAACTAGTATGCAGATTTGCACTATAGGTATTGCACTAGTAAGTTCAATTTTTAATCATCAATATATGAATAAATTATTAATAATATTTTTTATAATTGGAATTGCACTAAATTCAACTGCATTAATTTTATTATTAATAGGAGTGTTTTCAAAAAGATTATCAAAATGGTTAATTGATTTTGCTATAAAAGTTTTAAAATTATTTAGAGTAAAAAATATAGAAAGTAAAAAAGAAAAATTTGAAGCAGAACTTACTAAATATCAAGAAGGAGCCAAATATGTAAAGCATAATAGATTATTAATGTTAAAAATTTTAGGAACAACATTAATACAATTTTTAACATATTATAGTGTAACATATTGGACATACAGAGCACTAGGATTTTCACAATATAATATTTTAAGATTAACATCATTACAAGCAGTACTATATGCAACAGTATCTGGTATACCATCACCTGGGGCAGTTGGAGTAACAGAAGGAGCATTTACAGAAATATTTAGAAATATTTATCCAGAAAATATAATGAGTAGTGCAGTATTATTAAATAGAGGGATTAATTTCTATTTACTTGTATTAGTAAGTGGAATTATTACAATAATTAGTCATATGAATAGTGAGAAAATAGAAAATCAAGAAGAAAAATAAAAAAATGTTGAAAACAATTGACAAAGCTGGATATATATGTTAAAATATTTAACTGTAATCCGCTTAGTCAAGGTAAGCAAATGTTATGAAAAAAATAACTACCTTTTTTAAGGATTAGCGAGTATACAAATAAGGGAGGTGCATTTTAAATGTACGCAGTAATTGAAAGTTGTGGAAAACAATACAAAGTAGCAGAAGGAGATGTAGTATTCTTCGAAAAATTAGACGCTGAAGAAGGAAAAAAAGTTACTTTTGATAAAGTAATATTAGTTTCTAACGAAGGTAAAGTAGAAGTTGGAAATCCTTATGTTAAAGGTATGAAAGTTGAAGGAAAAGTTGTTTCACACGGTAAAGGTAAAAAAATCATTGTTTTCAAAATGAAAGCTAAAAAGAACTACAGAAGAAAACAAGGACACAGACAACCATACACAAAAGTAGAAATAACATCAATCAAATCAACAGCAAGAAAAACAGCAGCAAAAGCTGAAGAAAAAGTAGAAGCATAGTTCTACATATTAATTAAAAAGATTTTAATTAAGAGAAACATATAAAATAATAGCAATTTATAAAAACATTTATAAAAAGCTAGACGAAAGGAGTGAGATAAATGGCTCATAAAAAAGGTCAAGGTAGTTCACACAACGGACGTGAGAGTGAATCTAAACGTCTTGGAGTAAAAAGAGCAGACGGACAATTCGTATTAGCTGGAAATATCTTAGTTAGACAAAGAGGAACAAGAGTATATCCAGGAGTTAACGTTAAAAAAGGTAGTGACGATACACTATATGCAGTAGTAGACGGAACAGTAAAATTTGAAAGAAAAGGTAGAGACAAAAAACAAGTTAGTGTTTACCCAGTAGAAGCATAGTTTAAAAATTTGGTTACAAAAGTAACCAAATTTTTTTGGCTTTTAATGAAAAAAAGCAACCTAAAAAAAATTAAAAAATTATATAAATGGTAAAATTAAATTACCGTTTTTAGAAAAATAAAAGACACATAATTAAAACTTATGATACAATGTTGGTGTCGAATCAAACATTGA
>OGDY01001503.1_pt1 | contig 25888 bp, 39 predicted proteins | sample 1570341 | NCBI WGS metagenome assembly OGDY01 (sample SAMEA2581972, study PRJEB24529) | metagenome | biome: Human gut stool | place: China | collected 2011 | reverse complement strand
TTGAGCAGCCCCAGATACATCTCCTGCTCCTCCTGCCGCATGAGGCCGAGGGAGGTGTCGATCCAAGAGATGACCTCGCGGTTGGAATTGACATAGCAGCCGAAGATGCGGCTGAAGTTATTTTTATCGAGCCGGAAACGCCGGCGAATTTCGTTGAGTTCTTTCTGGTTCATTTCCTTCTTCCTTCTCTTACAGAATATCACGGAGAGAAATTGTACCACAGCGTCCCTCTGGCGGCAAGAGGGACCACATCGATCCATACGGAGAAAAAAGGATGGCTAAATTTGTTTATTTCACGCCGGAGGAAAAGGCGCGGGCGCAGAATACCGACTTGGTGTCTCTGTTGCGTGCCCAGGGCGGTGGTTCGACCGTTCCAAGCGTGAGGATAGCTATGCCATCCGCTTTGTCCAACGCTAAATACGGATGTGGTTTCAGGAACAGACCGGACGATGGCTGGCACCGCCTGCACGGGAGCCTCACACCCCTGCGGCTCTCGCAGATCGTCCCCATTGCCCTGCGGCGGTTCGCGGCCCGCCAGGCCCGATGGCTGGATGAGTGCAGCTTTAGCCCTGGCGTGCAGAAACGCAACAATTTTCCGGAACATCCCTTGACAAATCACGCCATTTAGCATTTAATATCATATTGATATTGTCGTGAAAAGCTGTATGTTTATCTGCCGGCGGCTGTCGGCGGACGGATCATGGACCGACCGGGAGCACAAGAGAGGCACGACATTCGTTGTGCCCCTCTTGCTTTATTTTGCCTCGTGCGGCTTTTCCGTAAGGTATCTGCCTCAAACAGAAAGACGGAAGGACAAAAGCTTATGAACTGGGAGATCACAACATTTATCGCGTACTTTGTTATCCTGCTCGGCGTGGCGCTGGTGTTCTACTTCAACGGCACGAACAAAAATTCGGAGGACTTCTTCCTCGGCGGGCGCTCCATGGGCCCCTGGGTCACCGCCTTGTCCGCGCAGGCGTCCGATATGTCCGCGTGGCTGCTGATGGGCCTGCCCGGCTCGATCCTCGCCTTCGGCTTCGGCCAGATGTGGATCGGCATCGGCCTTGCCATCGGTACGGCGGCCAACTGGATCCTGTGCGCCAAGCGCCTTCGCACCTTCTCCAAGGCGGCGAACGATTCCATCACGCTCCCGCAGTACCTGACGAACCGCTTCGCGGTCGATTCCCGCGCGCTGCAGCTCGTGTGCGCGCTCATCTTCCTCTTTGCCTACACGATCTATGTGGCCTCCGCGCTGGTGGCGGGCACCTCCGTGTTTACCACGCTCTTCCCGGATATTTCCCCGAAAATCGCCATGTTCGCCTTCCTGCTCATCATCGTGGCCTACACCTTCTTCGGTGGCTTCGCCGCCGTGTGCTGGACGGATTTCTTCCAAGGCCTTCTGATGATGGCGGCGCTGATGCTGGTGCCTATCGTCGTCTATTTCGGCCACAGCGAGCTGCTCGATCCCACGGCGCTGGAGACGGTCTATGAGTATACCGACGCCGCGACCGGCGCGGTGACGCAGTGCGCCTTCGGCGGCGGCATCTTCAACGCGAGCTGGCAGGACATCGTCAGCGGCCTCGGCTGGGGTCTCGGTTACTTCGGTATGCCGCACATCCTTGTGCGCTTTATGTCCATCGAGAAGCCCTCGATGATCAAGAAGTCCTCCATCGTCGCTATCATCTGGGTCGTCATTTCCCTCTTCTCCGCCGTTATGATCGCCTATTTCGGGCGCATGATCATGGGCGAGGAGCTGCTCACCCACGGCGACCAGAAGCTCGTTTTCATCGCCATGTCCCGCAAGTTCTTCCCGGCGGGCATCTGCGGCCTGCTGCTCGCAGCCATCATCGCCGCGTCCATCTCCACGGCGGATTCTCAGCTGCTCGTCGCCTCCAGCTCCTTCACGGCGGACCTCTATAAGCCCTTCTTCCGCAAGGGTGCGAGCGAGAAGGAAACGCTGCTCATCGGCCGTGTGCTGGTGCTCGTCCTCTCCCTGATCGCCTTTGCCATCGCCAACTCCAAGGGCAGCGGCGCACAGGCCATTATGGACATGGTGGAGAACGCCTGGGGCGCCTTCGGCTCCTCCTTCGGCCCCACCATTCTGCTCTCCCTCTTCTGGAAGCGCTTCAACTACAAGGGCGCGGTCGCGGGCGTGGTGTCCGGCTTCGTGGTGGATCTCGGCTGGCTGCTGAGCGGTCTCACCGCCTCGACGGGTGTGTATGAGATCGTTCCCGGCTTTATCGTCAGCTTCCTCGCGGCCTATCTCGTGGCGAGATTCACCGAGGCCCCGAACGCGGAGGCTGTTGCGATCTTTGAGGAGGCTACGAAGCCCGACGCGGACTGAGTGAAGCGATCAGCTGACGGCGTACCGATAAGCGAATATAAGAAAAGAGCCGATCCGTTGGATCGGCTCTTTTGTCAGGACTTGAGAAATTCCTGCGGGTCGATGATCTCGCCGTCCTTTGTGACGGAGAAGTGCAGGTGCGGCGACATGGAAGCCTCGGCGAGCGAGGTCGCGCCGACCGCGCCGATGACCTGTCCGGCGGAGACGTACTGCTCCGGCGCGACGGTCGGGACGCTCTGGAGGTTGGAGTAGGTGGTCTCATAGCCGCCGTCGTGCGCGATGACGACGGTGGTGCCCATCAGGTCGTCGTCCGCGACGGAGAGCACCGTGCCGGAGCTGGCGGCAAGCACCTGCGTGCCGGCGTCCGCCTTGATGTCGATGCCGTCGTGTGTGCGCCAGTCGGCGAGCGTTTCGCTGTAAGCGAGCTCGTCCATGCTGAAGGCGGCGACGGTCTCACCGCTCAGGGGAGAGACAATGAGCCGCGGCGCGACGGGCGTGACCGGCTCGGTGCCCCCCGGCTCCTTTTCCGAGACCGTGACCTCCACAACGGACTGCACCGGCTCGGCCGGCTCCTCCGGCTTGACCTCGGGAACGTCCGGGGTGACCGGCTCCGCGGTGATGGGAGTCGTGACCGGCGGCTTGGTCGCATTGGTCGGTGTTTTGTCAGCAGAAGAGGGAAGCAGCATCCAATAGCCCGCGACGGCGAGTGCCGTCAATCCGAGGAACAGGGCTATGTATAAGCCCGTCCCGGTCAGGGAATGCCGCGCGGCGCGGCGTTTCGGTTCATTCATAAGCGTGTCCTTTCTGCCCGCGTGGCGGGCGCTGCGAAATAGAAGAGGCTCTGACGGTATTGTGCGCCGTCGGAGCCTTTTCTAAACCATATTTCTCGGGAAATTTTAAGGCAATAACGCTTTCATTGTGCTGGGTTGCCTTAAGGCAATACCGTAAAGGCCGCGCGGCCCGCATAGCGGGCGTTCCCGCCGAGCGCCTGTTCAATGGCGAGCAGACGGTTGTACTTTGCCGTGCGCTCGCCGCGGCAGGGAGCACCGGCCTTGATCTGCGTGCAGCCGAGCGCGACCGCGAGGTCGGCGATGGTGCTGCCCTCCGTTTCGCCCGAGCGGTGGGATAGGACCGCCGCCCAGCCCGCGGCCTGCGCCGCGCGGACGGCCTCGACGGTCTCCGTGAGCGTGCCGATCTGATTCGGCTTGATGAGTACGGCGTTGGCGAGCTTTTGCTCCACCCCGCGGGCGATGCGCGCGGGGTTCGTGACAAAGAGGTCGTCGCCGACGAGCTGCATCCTTTCACCAAGGGAACCGCTCAGCGCCTGCCAGCCCGCTTCGTCGTCCTCGCCCATACCGTCCTCAAGCGAGAGGAGCGGATAGCGCCGCGCAAGCTCCTGCCAGTAGGTCAGCAGCTCCTCACGCGTAAGTGTTTTGCCGCTTTTCGGCAGCCGGTAGCGGTCAGAGCCTGCGTCGTACCACGCGGAAACGGCGGCGTCGAGCGCGAGGTACACGTCCGCGCCGGGGCGATAGCCGGCCGTCTCAATGGCGCGGCAGAGCAGGTCGAGTGCCTCCTCGTGGCTTGCAAGCGAGGGGGCGTAGCCGCCCTCGTCGCCCACACCGCAATGACCGACAAGCGAGCCGAGCGCATGGTAAATTTCCGCGCCCATGCGCAGCGCGTCGCGGAAGGTGTCCGCGCCGACGGGGACGAGTATGAACTCCTGAATGTCGAGCGGGTTGCCCGCGTGTGCGCCGCCGTTGAGCACGTTCATCAGCGGCACAGGGAGCGTGCAGGCGTTCTGACCGCCGAGATACCGCCAGAGAGGCTGTCCCTCGCTCGCCGCCGCGGCGCGGGCCGCCGCGAGCGAGACGGAGAGGATGGCGTTTGCGCCGAGCCTCGATTTGTTTTCCGTGCCGTCCAGCTCGCGCATGGCCTGGTCGAGCGGGCCCTGCTGCCGCGCGTCGAAGCCCCGCAGCAGCTCGAATATCTCGTTGTTGACGTGCGCCTGCGCGTGCAGGACGCCCTTGCCGCCGTAGCGCGCACGGTCGCCGTCGCGCAGCTCGACGGCCTCGTGCGCGCCGGTCGAGGCGCCGGACGGCACGGCGGCGACGCCGAGCGAGCCGTCCTCCAGCCTTACCTGCGTTTCCAGCGTGGGGTTGCCGCGGGAATCCAGGATCTCGCGAGCGTGAATGTGTACGATGGAGCGGTTCATCGCATGACCTCCTGAAAAATAAAAAATCAGCCATACCGAAGTATGGCTGATTTTGAGAAGACTTATGCGCTCAGCGGAGGATAAGGCTCTGACCGTCCATCTCCTCGGGCTTTTCGAGCCCCATCACGTCGAGAATGGTGGGGGCGATGTCGGCAAGGCGGCCCTCGCGCAGCTCGTTGCCCGCGCCGCAGAGGATAAAGGGCACGGGATTCGTGGTGTGCGCGGTCATGGGACTCACGCCGTCGCTTTGCAGCATCTGCTCGGCGTTGCCGTGGTCGGCGGTGATCATGGCGATGCCGCCCATCTTGAGCGTCGCGTCCACGACCCTGCCGACGCACTCGTCCACGGTCTCGACGGCCTTGACGGCGGCGTCGTAGTTGCCGGTGTGACCGACCATGTCGCAGTTGGCAAAGTTGAGGATGATGACGTCATACGCGCCGGACTCAATGCGCTCGACGCACTTTTCCGTGACCTCGTAGGCGCTCATCTCGGGCTGGAGGTCGTAGGTCGCGACCTTGGGAGAGGCGACGAGCACACGGTCCTCGCCGGGGTAGGGCGCTTCAACGCCGCCGTTGAAGAAGAACGTGACATGGGCGTACTTCTCGGTCTCCGCGATGCGCAGCTGCGTCAGGCCGAGCTTGCTGAGGTATTCGCCGAGGCCGTTATGGATCGTGATGCGCGGGAACGCGACGAGCACGTTCGGCATCGTGGCGTCGTACTCGGTGTTGCAGACGTAGGTGACGGGGAAATACTCGCGCTGGAAGCCGTCGAACGCGGGATCGACGAAGGCGCGGGTGATCTCGCGGGCGCGGTCGGGGCGGTAGTTGAAGAAGATGATGGCGTCGTTGTCGGAGATGGTGCCCTCCTTGTCGCAGACGACGGGCTCCACAAATTCATCGGTCACGCCGTTCTGATAGGATTCCCGGATGGCGGCGACGGGATCCGGGTTCTGGATGCCCTCGCCGTAGACCATCGCGTCGTAGGCGCGCTCAAGACGGTCCCAGCGCTTGTCGCGGTCCATGGCGTAGTAGCGGCCCATGACGGTCGCGATCTTGCCGACGCCGAGTTCGGCGCACTTTTTCTGCGCCTCGGCGACGAAGTCCGCGCCGGAGGTGGGGGAGACGTCGCGCCCGTCGAGGAAGCAGTGCAGGTACACGCGCTTGAGGCCCTTGATGCCGGCCATCTTCAAAAGCGCCCAGACGTGCTCCACGGTGGAGTGTACGCCGCCGTTGGAGAGCAGTCCGTAGAGGTGCAGCGCCGTGCCCTTTTCCAGACAGGCGTCCATCGCGGCGTTGTAGGCGGGATTTTCAAAGAAGGTGCCGTCCTCAATGGCGCGGGAGATGCGCGGCAGGTCCTGAAAGACCACGCGGCCGCCGCCGATGTTGGTGTGGCCGACCTCGCTGTTGCCCATCTGACCGGCGGGCAGGCCCACGTCCAGACCGGAGGCGGAGAGCTGCGTATGCGCGTACTCGCCGTTCAGATGGTCGAGCACGGGCGTGTTTGCGCCGCGCACGGCGTTGCCCTTGACCTCATCGCTCAGACCGAAGCCGTCCATAATGATAAGGGTGGTGGGGGTTTTATTCATCGCAAGGACTCCTTTCGCTCAGCCCTGATTGGCTGCGTTGACGATGTCCATGAACTTGCCGGCGTCGAGGGACGCGCCGCCGATCAGACCGCCGTCAATGTCCTCGTGGCCGAGCAGCTCGGCAGCGTTGGCGGGATTCATCGAGCCGCCGTACTGAATGGTGACGGAGCGGGCGATGCGCGCGCCGTACATGGCGCGGATGGTGGCGCGGATGAAGCCGCAGACCTCGGCGGCCTGCTCGCCGGTGGCGGTCTTGCCGGTGCCGATGGCCCAGATGGGCTCGTAGGCGATGACGCAGCGGCGGATATTCTCCGCGGCCACGCCCGCGAGCGCGGACTTGACCTGCAGGGCGATAAGCTCCATCGTCACGCCCATCTCGCGCTGGTCAAGGCTCTCGCCCACGCAGATAATGGGGTTGAGGCCGGCATTCAGCGCGGCGTGGACCTTCTTGTTGACGATGGCATCGGTCTCGCCGAACATGGCGCGGCGCTCGCTGTGGCCGACGATGACGTACTTCACGCCGAGGTCGCACAGCATGGCGGCGCTGACTTCGCCGGTGTAAGCACCGTGATCCTCATAGAAAAGATTCTGTGCGCCGACGGCCACGCGGCTGTCCTTAAAGGCGCGCACGGCGGCGGAAATGTCCACGCTCGGCACGCACACGACCACGTCGCACCACTTGGTCTTGGGCAGCAGAGCCTTGAAATCGTCCGCAAACTTTTTGGCCTCGGTGGCGGTCTTGTTCATTTTCCAGTTTCCGGCAATGATGGTTTTGCGATATCTGCGATTCATGGTAAATGCTCTCCTAAATATATAAAATGTTTTCTGAAAACCTTACTTATCCAACAGGCAGGCGACGCCCGGCAGCATCCCCCGTGGGGATGCCCCTGATCGGAACACGCGCTGACGCACGGCTCCCTGCGCTGACGCTCGGTCGCGTCGCTGCGCGGGCAGAACGATGTTATTACTTATCCAGCAGGCAGGCGACGCCCGGCAGCTCCTTGCCCTCTAGGAACTCAAGCGACGCACCGCCGCCGGTGGAGATGTGCGTGATCTTGTCGGCGAAGCCGAGCTGCTCGGCGGCCGCCGCGCTGTCGCCGCCGCCGATGATGGTCACGGCGCCGCTCTCGGCGAGCGCCTTGGCCATGGCCTTAGTGCCGTTGGCAAAGGCGGGGAACTCGAAAACGCCCATGGGGCCGTTCCAGACGATGGTACCCGCGCCGCGCGTCGCCGCGCAGAAAAGCTCAATGGTCTTGGGCCCGATGTCCATGCCCATCATGTCGGCGGGAATGTGCATCGCGTCCACCACGACCGGCTCGGCGTCGGCGGCGAACTCCTTCGCCGCCACGGTATCCACCGGCAGCAGGAGCTTGACGCCCTTTGCCTTGGCCTTCTCGATCATCTCGAGCGCGTAGGCGCACTTGTCCTCCTCGAGCAGAGACTTGCCGATCTCGCCGCCCTGTGCCTTGGCGAAGGTGTAGGCCATGCCGCCGCCGATGATGACGGTGTCGGCCTTTTCAAGCAGGTTGTTGATGACGGCGATCTTATCGCTGACCTTTGCGCCGCCGAGCACCGCGACGAACGGGCGCTTGGGATCGTCGAGCGCCTTGCCCATGACCTCCAGCTCCTTGGCGACCAGCAGGCCGGAGACGGCGGGCAGGTACGCCGCCACGCCGGCGGTGGAGGCGTGCGCGCGGTGGACGGAGCCAAAGGCGTCGGAAACGTAGACCTCGGCCATGGAGGCAAGCTCCTTGGCAAGCGCCGGATCGTTCTTGGTTTCGCCCTTTTCAAAGCGGGTGTTCTCGAGCAGCATGATCTCGCCGCCCTTGAGTGCCGCGGCCTTGGCCTTGGCGTCGGGACCGACGACGTCATGCGCGAAGACGACCGGCTTGCCGAGAAGCTCGGAAAGACGCTCGGCAACGGGGGCAAGGGTGAGCTTCTTTAAGGATTTCTGCCACTTCTCCTCCGTCAGCTCGGCGGGGTCCTTGCCCTTTTCCGCCTGCTTCTTCACCCATTTTTCAAAGCTCGGCTCGGGCTTGCCGAGATGCGAGCAGGCGATGACCGCCGCGCCCTGCCCGAGCAGGTAACGGATGGTCGGCAGGGCGGCGACGATGCGCTTATCCGAGGTGATCGCGCCGGTGGCCTTGTCCTGGGGGACGTTGAAGTCGCAGCGCAGCAGGACCTTCTTGCCCGCCACGTCGATGTCGTACACAGTTTTCTTGTTGTAGTTCATGATGACGCTCCTTCTATGTGAATGTTTACGGATCAGTCCGGTTGCTCCGCTATCTCGCCGGTGCCCTTGAGCCCGGGGAAGCCGAGCTGCTTGAGAGCCTCGTAGGTCAGAATGGCGACGGAATTGCTCAGGTTCAGGCTGCGCGCCTCGGCGCGCATGGGAAGGCGGATGCAGCGTTCATAATGCGCCAGACGGAAGTCCTCGGGCAGGCCGGCGGTCTCCTTGCCGAAGAAGAGCCAGCAGCCATCGTGAAATTCCGCCTCGCAGTAGTCCTGCGGCGCCTTGGTCGTGGCGAGCCAGCAGTCCGCGGCGGCCTCGGGGTGCTGTTCAAAGAGGTCGGCGAGGTTTTCGTAGGTGCTGACCTCGACCAGATGCCAGTAGTCCAGCCCCGCGCGCTTGACGGCGCGGTCGGAAATGTCGAAACCGAGCGGCTTGACGAGGTGCAGCCGCGAACCGGTTGCGGCGCAGGTGCGCGCGATGTTGCCGCAATTCTGCGGGATCTCCGGCTCAACGAGCACGATATTCAGCACGGAACCATCCCACCTTTTTCCGAAAGTCTGCTTATTATACCTCTTAAAGTTTACGAAATCAACCATAAAACTCACTTTCTTTAACATTATTTTGCGCATTGCATGAATTCATGCAGAGCATGAAAAACTTTTTGGGAAAATTGCAGGAAAAGGTGGATTTTTCAAAAAGGTTTGGTATAATACAGATAAAAATAGAAGTGGACGCAAAGGAGGGGACTATCCGATGGACCAGAAGATCGCCGTGCTTTTCATGCCGGACAACATCGCCTGTACCGAAGAGAAGACGCCGCTGATGCTGCAGCCCATTTTGTTCTGCCCCGTCCTGACGTGGATGTGCGCGGAGCTGTGCGGGCGCGGCATTGAGCGGCTTTTTATTGTCTCCGACATCTCCGCGCAGGAGCGGATGAAGCCTTATCTGCCCAAGGAGGCGGACGTCACCTTTGTTGACGGCGCGAAGCACGCGGAGGAGCTTTTGAAGCTCCTTGAGGGCGAAACGGGCAGCGTTCTGATCGTCAACGGCGTGGTGCTGCCGGTGGGCGTGTTCTCCGGCGGCGCGGTGTATTCCGCTCCGGCGGACGCCTGCTGCGACGTGCTGCGCGAGCACGGCGCGTTTGCCGCGTTCCCCAAGGGCTGTGAGATCTCCAAGGGCTTCCTGCCGGTGGGCGACGCCGAGGAGCTGCGCGCCGCGCAGCCGATGTGCCGCCAGAAGATCATGGAAAAGCATCTGGCGAACGGCGTGATCGTCATGGACACGAACAGCGTCTACATCGACCCGCGCGTGAAGATCGGTGCGGGAACGACGATCCTGCCCGGGACCATCCTGCGCGGCGAGACGGTCATCGGCGAGCACTGCACGATCGGCCCGAACGCCATGGTGCGCGACTGCACCGTGGGCGACTTTACGGAGATCAACGCCTCGCAGACAAACGAGAGCGCCATCGGCAGCCATACGACCGTGGGACCGTTCGCCTATGTGCGGCCCAATTCGACCATCGGCGACCACGTCAAGGTCGGCGACTTTGTGGAGATCAAGAACTCCGTCATCGGAAACGGCACGAAGATCTCGCACCTCACCTACGTCGGCGACAGCGACTGCGGCGAGCGCGTGAATTTCGGCTGCGGCACGGTCACGACGAATTATGACGGCTTCAAAAAATACCGCTGCACCATCGGGGACGACAGCTTCATCGGCTGCAACACCAATCTGATCGCGCCGGTCAAGGTGGGCGAGGGCAGCTACATCGCCGCCGGCTCCACCATCACAGACGACGTGCCCGCCGACGCGCTGGCGCTCGCCCGCATGAAGCAGACGGTCAAGGAGGGGTGGGCGGCCCGCCGCCGCGCCCTGCTCGGCAAGAAGGAAAAGTAAAAACTTTTACATAAAAAAATTACCAAGGGAGAGTGGAAACAATGATTTCTCACGGCAAGGACATCAAGATCTTCACCGGCAACGCCAACCCCAAGCTCGCAGCGGACATCTGCAAGATCATCGGCACCAAGCTCGGCGAGAGCGAGGTCAAGAGCTTCGCGGACGGCGAGGCCTCCGTCTCTCTGTATGAGACCGTGCGCGGCAGCGACGTGTTCCTCATCCAGTCCACCTGCAAGCCCGTCAACGACAGCCTCATGGAGCTGCTCATCATGGTCGACGCGTGCCGCCGCGCCAGCGCGGGCCGCATCACCGCGGTCATGCCCTACTTCGGCTATGCCCGTCAGGACCGCAAGGCCAAGAGCCGCGATCCCATCTCCGCCAAGCTCGTTGCCAATATGCTCGTCGCCGCGGGCGTTGACCGCGTGCTGACCATGGACCTGCACGCCAACCAGATCCAGGGCTTCTTCGACATTCCCGTGGATAACCTGTTCGGCAACCCCATCTTCGTTGATTACTACGCCAAGAAGTTCGGCGCGCATTGCGAGGATATGGTCGTCGTCAGCCCCGACGTCGGCTCCGTTGCCCGCGCCCGCACCTTTGCCCAGAAGCTGCACATGAACCTTGCCATCGTCGATAAGCGCCGCCAGAAGGCCAACCAGTGCGAGGTCATGAACGTCATCGGCGACGTTGAGGGCAAGGAGTGCATCCTCTTCGACGACATGGTCGATACCGCCGGCTCCCTCTGCAACGCCGCCAAGGCGGTCGTTGAAGTCGGCGGCGCGAAGAAGGTCTACGCCTGCGCGAGCCACGGCGTTCTCTCCGGCCCCGCGCTTGAGCGCCTTGAGGCGAGCTGCATCGAGGAGCTGGCGCTGCTCGATACCATTCCCGCTCCCGTCGGCGAAGCGGAGTTGGCCAAGGCCCGCATCAAGTACCTGACCGTCGCGCCCATGTTCGCCGAGGCGATCGAGCGCACCTATCAGGAGATCTCCATCGCAAAGCTGTTCAACTAAGGGCATTTCAAAAAGAGCGGCGGAAGGCCGCTCTTTTTTATACGAGGGTTATCGTCATGTTTTTTGGAAAGAAAGTCACCGGTCCCGCGGAGTGGCTGCTCGTCTGTCTGGGGAACTACGGCAAGCAGTACGAGAACACGCGCCACAACATCGGCTTCATGGCCGCCGAGCGGCTCATTGACAAGCAGGGCCTGCGCTGCAACCGCCTGCGCTTCCGCGCGCTGACGGAGCTGATCGAATTCGGCGGGGCGCGTGTGCTGTTGATGATGCCGCAGACCTATATGAACCTCTCCGGCGAGGCGGTGGGCGAGGCGGCGCGGTTCTATAAGATCCCGAGCGACCATGTGCTCGTTATCTACGACGACGTTTCGCTGCCGCTCGGCAAGCTGCGTATCCGCGACAAGGGCTCCGCCGGCGGGCACAACGGCATCAAGAACATCATCGCCCACCTCGGCACCGATGTGTTCCCGCGCGTGAAGGTCGGCGTCGGCGCGCCGAGCCATCCGGACTACGACATGGTGGACTGGGTGATCGGCAGCTTCTCCGCGCAGGAGAGGAAGATCGTGGACGAGGCGCTCGACCGCGCGCTCGACGCGGCGGAGTGCATCATCTCCCGCGGCGTGACCGAGGCGCAGAACCGCTTCAACTGAGAAAACGCTGCGCGGCGGGCGGCAGAGCCGCCTGCGCGAAAAGTTTAGGTCCCATAGTAAATTAAATGCAGAAAAAAGTTTAACGCTTTTTTCTGCATTATTTTTTTATCTATTTCAGGGCTTGAAATGGGAGAAACGAGGTGACGAATGGTGAAGAAGCTGACGCTTGAGGACCGCAGAAAGATTGAACAGATGTGGAAGGACAACGCCTCCCCCTTAAAGATCGCCGCCGAGCTGGGTATCAGCCAGTGCACCGTGTACACGGAATTGAAGCGCGGGCAGGAAACGGACGAGCGGACCGGTGAGACGGTCCTGGACCATAACTTCCGCCCGGAGTACAAAGCCGAGCGGGGCGAAAAGACCTACCAAAGCAATCTGCGCAAGCGTGGCCGCCGTCCGAAGGCCGCGCCGAGCATGAAAGGAGCCTAAAGGAATGACCAACTTTGAGAAGATCACGCAGTCCACGGAAGCGCTGGGCGAGTTCCTTGCTTCGCTCCCTGTGTTGGAAGGACCGTGGGACGAGGAGTTCCAGAGAAATTATTGCGCTGGCTGCGGGCGCGTGAATTGTGATGCCGGAAGGGGCTGCCCTTACAAGAAACAGCGGAACAGCCCGGCATGGTGGCTGAGATTGGAGGCGAAGACAGATGCGGGCCAGTAAGGCGGACAAGTTCTATATGGGTATGCTGCTGGCGATCATCTGCTTCTGCTTCGGCCTGCTCCGTATCATGGACGAGGCAGACGCCCGCCGGGCGGCGGAGCGGGAGACGCTGATCGTCGCCGAGCCTCCGGCCATCGTGACCCCGGCCTTTCAGCCGGTGCAGACGATCTACTTCGAGCCGGAAGCAGAGCCGGAGGAACCGGCGGCGGAGGTATTCATGTTCAGAGAGGATGTGCCCCTGAGCGCGGAACTGCAGGAAGCCTTGTGGGACGCCTGCCGGGAACACGAGGTCGAGTATGCGCTGGCCCTGGGCCTCATTGAAACGGAGAGCAGCTTCAACCCGGAGGCGGTGAGCCATGTCGGCTGCTACGGCCTGATGCAGCTCAATCCCGACTACTTCCCCGCCGACCTGTCACCGGCGGAAAACATTCAGTATGGCGTGGCCTTAATCGCTGAGAAGCTGGACCAGTACGCCGGGAACGTCGGCGCGGCCCTGACGGCCTACAATGCCGGGCACGACACGGGGAACCGTGAGTACGCCGAGAAAGTCATGGCGGCGGCGGAAAGGTGGCGCGAAGAATGAACGGGAGTAAGCGATGAAGCGAACTGTGAAGGCGGACTACTCCCGCACGTGCGAGGGCTGCCGTTTTCTCGTTACAGAGCCGTGGCTGAAAGATGTTCCGTCCTTCCGCTGCGGCGCAGATGGACGATGCAAGGGGTACATCGTCGGAATTGAACGGCTCCTGCCCTATATTCCGGCCTGGTGTCCTGAGCTAAAGGAGAATTAAAGGATGAAATATGCTGTGATCGTTACTTATACCACCGGCGAGAAGACCGGCGCGACCGTGACGGCGAGCGGGTGCGCTGCCGCCTGGGACAAGGTTTTTGAAGTGTTCGATAAGGCCGATGTGCGCGGCGTGGAGCTGGCCGCGATCTTGACGCCGGAGAGGAGAAAGTGATGAACGTCGTTTCTTTCGGCGGCGGGACCAACAGCACCGCCATGATCATCGGAATGTACCTGCACAAAATCCCGATAGACCTGATCTTATTCGCCGACACCGGCGGAGAACAGCCGCACACGTATGAGTTCATCGAGACATTCAACGGATGGCTGGAAAAGCACGGGCTTCCGCAGATCACCTCCGTGCAGTATCACGACAAGGACGGCAACCGCCTGACGCTGGAACAGGAGTGCATCAACAGCGGGACGCTGCCCTCCATCGCCTACGGCTTCAAGCGCTGCTCCCTCAAGCACAAGATCGGGACGCAGGAGAAGTTCTGCAACAACTATCAACCGTGCAAAGAGGTGTGGGCCAGCGGCCAGCGCGTCCAAAAATACATCGGCTACGATGCCGGGGAGACGCGGCGCATCCAACACGCCGCACCAATCGACGAAGCGGACAAAAAGTACGAAAAACATTATCCGCTCTATGAATGGGGATGGACACGCGAGGAGTGCGTGCGCGTGATCGAGCGGGCCGGGCTGCCGAAGCCGGGAAAAAGCTCGTGTTTTTTCTGTCCTTCCATGAAAAAGAAGGAGATACAAGCCTTGTGGGAGAATTACCCGGACCTGTTTCAGCGCGCAATCGCGCTTGAACACGGCTCGGCTGCGAGGAATGTAAACGTCAAAGGGCTGGGTCGCGACTGGTCCTGGGAGAGCTACTACAACGAGTTCATGGAGAACAAAGCGTTTGAAGACGCGCAGATCACCTTCGACGAATTGTTCCCGGACAGCTCCGGCGGATGCCTCTGCGGTGCTCCGTGTGGCTGCTACGACGGATAAGGAGGTGCACATGGCAATCAAGAATTATACCTCCGGGGTGGATGTGTTCACCAGCTTGGGAGAGATACAGGGCGCGCTCGCCGGGCACGGCGCGCGTCAGATCATGGTGGAATACGACGAAAAGGGACGCCCGACGGGCGTGACCTTCTCCATTGATACGCCAACTGGGCGGCGGGGCTTCATGCTCCCGGCCAACATCGACGGCGTTTTGTTCGTATTCAAGCAGCAGAAGCTCAAGGACGACCGCGACCAGGCCGAGCGCACGGGCTGGCGCAACCTGCGGGACTGGGTGCTGGCACAAATGGCGATTATCGAGGCTGGGATGGCGAGCGTGGACGAGGTTTTCCTGCCGTACCTGACCGACGGACACGGGAACACGCTGTACACTCTGTATTCCAGCGGAACGCTGAGACTGGGGGACGGAACATGAGAAAAGCTGTACTTATCAGCATCCGCCCGGCGTGGTGTCAAAAAATCGCCAACGGAGAAAAGACCATCGAGGTCAGAAAGAATAGGCCCAAGCTGGCCCCACCGTTCAAGTGCTATATCTACTGCACGCAGGCGAAGTACCCGCATGAAGACTTTATTGAGACGGAGTACCCAAAGCCGCAATTTTACGGCGGCGGAAAGATCATCGGAAAGTTCACGTGCAAGGGCTTCATCCCGTTCAGCCGTGGACGCCCGTGCTTCGTGACGGGGACGCCGGAGGAAATCGCGCGGATGGCCTGTCTGACGCGCAAGGAAATATGGGAGTACGCGCCACAGGGCAATCCCATCGGCTGGCGCATCACCGACCTGGTGATCTACGACGAACCCCATGAGCTAAACAGCTTCCGCCGTGTGTGCCCGAAAGAACTGGACTGTGAAAGCTGCGCTATGCACAGCGAAAACACCGGGCGCTGCGGGAACGAGGCGCTATACCTGCGCCGCGCCCCGCAGAGCTGGTGCTATGTGGAGGAGAAACAATGAACAGACTGACAAAAAGATGCAACGGCGTCGTCACCTACATCGGCGCGTCGAATGAGTACGAGACCGGGCAGATCGCTTGCGAGGTCAGCCCGCAGGGCGTCCGCGAGCTGCTGGACCGTCTGGCCGCCTTCGAGGATACCGAAACGGAGCCGGAGGAGATCGCGGCGATGCGGCACACGCTGGACGAGTATCACAAGGTAGCCGACCCGTTGCTGCTGGCAAAGGCACAAGGGCGGCTGGCGATGCTGCTTGAAGGGAGCGAAACATGACATACGAACGGGCTACTGAGATTTTGGACCCGGAGCACCGGGAGACATACGAGAGCCTTGAGATCGTGAACGAGGCTTGCCGGATGGGCCGGGCGGCTCTGTTCCGGCGGATGCCGGAGCCGCCGCACCCGGACGGGGATGAAAGCATCCTGGCCTGCCCGACCTGCGGGAGCGGCGAATATCTCTACAACGAGGACGGGAACCGCTGCTGTTTCTGCGGCTGGTGCGGACAGGCCATCGACTGGAACGCGGAGACATTCAAGGCGGCAGGCCAGATGAAGCCCGTGCTGAAATATCCGGGGAGCAAATGGCGGCTGGCGGAATGGATTGTATCCCTCATGCCGCCGCACAAGAGCTATCTGGAACCGTTCTTCGGGAGCGGGGCCGTATTCTTCAAAAAGCCGCCGAGCCGTATCGAGACCATCAACGACCTGGACGGCGAGATCATCAACCTGTTCCGCTGTATCCGGGAACAGCCGGAGGAGCTGATGCGGGCCGTGGCCTGCACGCCGTACAGCCGGGGCGAGTATGAACAGGCGTGGGACCATTTCAAGGCGGGAGGACAGGTCCGACCGGACGGCATCGAAGCCGCCCGGCTGACGCTGGTACGCTACTGGCAGGCCCACGGGAGCACCGTTGTTTACAAGGGCGGTTGGAAAAATGACCGCGCCGGGCGCGAGTACGCCTACGATGTGCGCTACTGGCGGCAGCTCCCGGAGCGTATCGCCGACGTGGCGGAACGCCTGAAAGATGCGCAGATCGAGCAGTCCCCAGCGGTCGATGTGATCAGGCGCTTCCGTCACCCGGACGTGCTGATCTACGCGGACCCGCCTTATATGCTGCATACGCGCAAGGGCAAGCAATACATCGTGGAGATGGCGGAGGAGGCCCAGCACATCGAGCTTCTGGACGCATTGAAGGAGCATCCGGGGCCGGTCATTTTGTCCGGCTATGACAACGACCTGTACAACGAACACCTGCAGGGGTGGAAAAAGCTGCACCGGCGGGCGCAGGCGGAAGGCGGCGCGGTAAGAACGGAAACGGTGTGGCTGAATTACGTACCGGAAACGGGAGGAAAAACGTATGAAACTGTGTGATAGGTGCCGGGTATCCGGCTGCCTGCTGACCTACGGTGGGAAAGCCTGCCGGGAGGCCAGAAAGCAGGAGTGCCCGGACGTGGTGTTCACCCGTGCGGACAAGATCAGGGAGATGGACGACGAGGAGCTGGCCGTAGTCATTATGTGCCCGCACGACGGGGACGAGGACAGCTGTAAGGGGTCGCCGGATGCACAGACGTGCATCAAGTGCTGTCTGGAATGGCTCCGGGAACCGGCGGAGGTGCTGTGATGGACGAGAAAGTGATCTATTCATGCGTGGACCAAGAGCACAACACCTGGAACTGCCGGGGATGCGGGTATATCGAGACCTTCGAGGCGGACGGGCCGGTGGAAAACGGCTGGAACTTCTGCCCTGGCTGCGGCCATGAGATCGAGGTGGAAGCGGTCAGCCCGTGTCCCTTCGACAACGGGAACTGTATGTGCCAGTTTTGCGAGGCTCAGTGCAACAACGGTCTGAACTGCTCGGACTGCCGATGCGAGGGAAAACCTGTGCACGACATCCACCTCTGCACGGGCTTCGTCGGAGACATCACCCAGTACATTCGGAACTGGATGCGCCATCACGGCGGGAAGGCTGATACCTGAGCGCGTGAGCGGCACATACCTATATAAATTAAAGGAGGACAAGCACATGAGCGAATTGACGCTGCGATTTGGGGAGGCCCGGCTGCACGTGGAGGGCGACGCCGATCTGGTGGCGCGCGAGCGGGCGGCGTTCCTGGAACACCTGGGCCGACTGGACCGCCAGAGCGAGAAGGCCGGTGAACTGCTGGCCGTGCTGCTCCGGGCCGGACACGCCCACGAAAAGGCCGAGGAGCCTGTGAGCAAGAAGGCAGAGCCGGAGGAACCGGCGGAGGAAAAGAGCGTGACGCAGGATGACTTATGCAGGCTGCGGAGCATCCACGTCGGCTTCATCAGCCCGTCCCGGTTGAAGCGGGCGAAGGCCGAGGGCAAGCTGGACCACCTGCTCGCCCAGCGCGACGAGATCGAGGTGCCGCTGGACACCGGCGGGGCCGTCACCGTGGTCTGCTGCTACGTGACGCCCACTTCGGCCCGCTTCGTCTTCAAAGACTGCTGGGACGAGGGCGTGATGAACGACGAGGCGACAAACAAGACCGGGTATTTCAAGAGCAAGGGCCGCAAGCACGTTTTGGAGGACATCTACCCGCACATCGCGGCGGAATGGCGGGAGATCATCGTGCCCCGGACATTCGTGGAGACCATCGAGGGAGAGCGGGTAGAGTATTCGGACCCGCTGTGGCTGCCGTCGGCGACGGATGTGTTCGGCACGCCGGACGGGGCCTGGTGGAGGGACGGAGACGACGACTTCCAGCTCACGGTCTTCGCCCGTGAGCGCGACCGCGTGAAGGAGTGCGGCGAAAAAGGGACGTATCCCTGGTGGCTCCGCTCCGTGTATGCGAGCTACGCGAACGCCTTCTGCCGTGTGAGCACGGACGGGTCTGCGATCAACAACAGCGCCTACTCTTCGGGTGGCTTCGCGCCGGGCTTTGACATCTGATCGAAAATCGAAAAAATCTCCGGTGCGCAAGCGCCGGAGAGCATAAAAACATTCTCCCCCGGCGCTCGCTGTGGGAAGCGAAAACCGGGGGAGAAATCTTCAAGATTTTGCTGTGCGTGGGGTCATTTCCTACTACATATTGTACCACAATGCACGGATAAAGTCAAGATAGCGGCCTCGATGCGGGATGCAGAGAGGCGCGCCGCAACGCCGCCGGGAGGCGGCGGACGGGCTTGTAATGGGTATTATCCTTCTTGCGAAAAGCATCGAGGAAGGACCAGGAGACGATGCAAAGGGGTACACGGATGATAAACAGGTCTTTCATACGAGAAAAGGTCGTCCATTGTGGCAAGAACTTCCTTTCGCCGGAAATCTATCCGTACAGCGGACAACAGCAACAGGCGGTCGGACGGAAGCGCGGGAAGAAAGTCAACGTCTCTGCGCCGAAGCAGAAGAACCTCAATGACCGGAGAGCCAAGCGCTATTTCATTCAGCTCGCCAACAGCAATTTCGGCGTGGGTGATTTGGTGGTCCATCTGACCTACGCCCCGGAGTTTCTGCCGGAGAGTGAGGAGGAGGCCGCGAAGATCGTCGCCAAGTATCTGCGCCGGGTAGCATACCTGCGGAAGAAGCGGGGCTTGCCCCCTCTCAAGTATTTGCTTGTGACGCAGATCGGACGGAAGAAGGATGGAACCCACCGCATCCACCATCACATTCTGATGAACGGCGGCCTGGACCGCGACGAGGTGGAAAACCTGTGGTGGGAGACCAAGGGCACAAAGGACCGGGAGCCGGTCATGTACGGATGGGCAAACGCTGACCGCCTGAGACCGAACGCGAAGGGTATCGCCAGCATGGCCGGGTACATGGTCCAGGACAGCGCCGGGAAAAAGCACTGGACGCAATCGCAAAATCTGGAAAAGCCGTGGCACCGGGCACCGAATGACCGGAAGTACACGCGCCGCCAGTTGGACAAGATCGCAAAGCTGCCGGAGGACAGCGAGGAGTTTGTGCGTTTTTGGGAAAAGCAGTATCGCGGCTGGGAGCTGGTGGAGTGCGAGAAGTCATTCAACGAGCAAACAGGATGGTATTTCTACCTGACCATGCGGCGAGCGCATATAAAACAGAACGGAGGGCTGAAATGACAGGAGAAGAACAGTTCAAAGAGCTTTACCGGCGGTATATCCACCGGGAGGGCGCAGAGGAGCTTTTGGAATGGATGGAGCGGGAGACGGATTTTTTCACCGCGCCAGCCAGCACGAAGCATCACCTGGCCTACCCCGGCGGACTGGTGGAGCACAGCGTCAACGTGTTCCGGGAGCTGCGGAAGGTCGTGATCGACAACGAGCCGACGATGGAGGCCGTTGCCATCTGTGCGCTGCTCCATGACCTGTGCAAGGCGAATACATACGTGCGGGAGCATCACGCGGGACCGGGCGAGGTCTATTCCTACGTGAAAAAGGACCGCTTCCCCATGGGACACGGGGAAAAGTCTGTCTACCTGATTGCGCGGTTTATGAAGCTGGAAGACGAGGAGGCTCTGGCTATCCGCTGGCACATGGGCGCGTGGGACGACGCTGTGCGCGGCGGGAGCCGTGGCCTGAACGAGGCAATGAAGCTGCACCGCATCGTGTACGAGCTGCACGCGGCGGATATGCGGGCCACGCATATCGTGGAGGCTGGTATGGCATGAAAGGACGACGCGGAGCGCTGGGCCAGTATCACGCCAGCATGAGCAACAACCGGGGCCATGACTTCGAGGAGGCGATACGTCAGGCGTGCCTTCTGTACGCGAGCCAGGGCCGGGCGAAGGTGGAGAAGACGCCGGAACCGTTCCGGGTGCTGGAAAAGCGGGAAGGCGGTATTTTCGTGGGCCGCTTCACCGCACACGCCCAGCCGGACTTTCAAGGCACGTTGGACGGCGGGCGCAGTATCATTTTCGAGGCGAAGTACACCACCACAGACGCCATGAAGCGGGACGTGCTGACGGAAACGCAGATGGAGACCTTGGAGCGGCACCACCGCTGCGGAGCGCTGGCGGCGGTGTGCGTGGGTATCCGGGACCGCTTTTTCTTCGTGCCGTGGCCGGTGTGGCGGGACATGAAGGAAGCCTTTGGGCACATGAGCGTTTCGGCGGCGGAGCTGGAAGACTTCCGCGTGCGCTTCACCGGGGCGGTCCTGTTCCTGGACTATGCACACAAGATCGGGGGCCGGTGGATAACCGGGGCCGACTGTGAAATCGAACGATGGAGAAGGAGTAAATAACATGAGCATTTTTGAGATCATCTTTGCGAACTTCTGGACTTGGGCGGGTACGGTCGTCCTGGTGGCGACGCTGCTGGACGGCCTGGCGAACGTGATCGCGGCCATGCGGAAGCCAGAGCGCTCCGTGCGCCGGACCAGCTATTCCGACGGCACCAGCATCGTGCAGATCGACAACGCCACGGCGGCGGATGTGGACCGGGCCGTGCGCGCCATCAACGGAGCGGAGAGCGGGAGGACTGGCCGATGAAGCTGAAAAAGGTCGCGGCGCTGTGCGGCAGCGCAAATGCGTTCTGCCTGTTCGACCGTGTGGACGGCGACGGAGTTGTGACACAGTGGCTTGGGGACGGGTGCTGCGCCTTTCCCCTCCACGGTCTGCCGGTGCTGTCGGAACCGGAGCTTTACCGGATGTTCGACGTGTCAGAGAAGAAGCAGGACAAGATATATTTCAATCACAGCGCGCTGCCGGAGGGCCTGAACGTGGAAGACTGGTGCCGCTCTGAGGTCCGCGCGGAGGATATGGACGTGACGATCTCCTCCGGCGGGAAGGTGCTGATGCCGCTGCGTTTCCCCGGCGGGCTGCTGTTCATCCAGAGCAAATACCTTGGGCCGCTGGAAGACCAGATGGATTTTCTGGAACTCTACGTGCGCCGGTCGGACAGCGGCGGGCGCTATGTGGTGGCAAAGACGGGTATGCTGGTCGCGGGCGTGATCTTCCCGGTGCAGGCCGTGAACGAGGGCTTTTGCGACAAGCTGGAAGAACTGGCGTCGCTGACGCGGCGGGAGCTGGACAGGCATTTGTCCGCGCCGCCGGTGGCTGAGGAGGAAGACAAGGACCAGGAGAACGTCTTCGGAGGCAGCGATGGGGAAACGTAAGCGGCCCATGCCGTCCTTCTACGGGAAGAACATCGCCCAGCACGCCCAGCGGCGATTTTTGGCCCGGTGGGAAGCAGAGCGCCGGAAGAAAAGCGACCGTATCCTGATCGCGGATGAACTGGATAAAGCGCCGGACCGCACACAGGAGGTCCGGCGGGAGGAATAAGCAACAGAAACGAGGCTGACAGATGCGCGAGAAAAACGTGAAAGAGATCGTCCGGTATTACTACGAGATACCGGAGATGGTGCGCCTGCTCAAGACGGAGCAGCGGGAGCAGGAGAGCTTGTACGACACGCTGAAAGGAACCGGCGGCGACGGGATGCCCGGCGGCGGAGGCCCTGGGAAACCGGTGGAGGCTGCCGTGATACGGCTGGACGAGCGGGGCGTGTATGAGCGCCTGCAGGAGATACACGTGCGGCTGCTGGTTTTGGAGGGCGACGCCGCTGCTGTGCGGGACTGTTTGGACGGCCTTTCCGGTAAGTACAAAAGCATCCTTCAACTGCGGCACAAATGTCACCATAGCTGGGCGAATATCTCGGTACGCATGGGAGCGCCGGACAGCACCGTGCGGAACTGGCACGACAAGGCAATTTTGTGCCTGGGCGAGGCGCTGGACGAGGTGCCAATGGCGGAGGAGCTTTTGGAGCGTGCTTCACGCGCGCGTACCTATTAAGCGCCGAAAAAATTAAGGGCTGGCGGGAGCTGCTTTTTCACCTGGCTTTTGGTGAGGGCGGCGGCCCGGCGGCCACGGGTCGAGCTGTTTCAATTTCCTGTGTTTTTCTGTCAGTGAAATCGCGTGCGCAAAGACTGTTTCCGGCGGGAACGAATGGCCCGTGGGAAAACAATTTGCGAACGGCATAAAAAGCACCCCGGCGGGCTGTTGGTCGCAGCCTGTCGGGGTGGCGTTCGTTTTGCGGCGGTTTTTGTGATCGGGACCGCCGATTTTGTGATCATAGGCGGCTTATTTGTGATCGGCGGGCGCGTCAATCGTGAGCGGCTGGCCCTCGCGGGTCATGCGCTCGGCGCAGGCTTGGAGCACATACGCCTGGACGCTCTGCCCGGCGGCTTTTGCGGCGGCCCGGATGGCGTTGCCGACGGGCTTGACGGGCCGGGCACTGATGCGGTCGCATTTGGCGTTGTAGATGTCGTTGTTGCGGCGCTTGCTTTCGGGAATGGGCACGGTCATTCCTCCTTTTCGCGGTAGTCCGTCAGGTCGATCATGTTGATCGTCGGCGGCGGGGGCGTGAGCTTGTAGAAATGGCCGTTTTCGTAGTGCTGGTCGGTCACGCCGTCGTACCAGCAAATATCACCGTGGAGCGCCTGCGCGGCCTCCATGCGGTTTTGTGCCTGCTGCTCGGTCAGGCCGTCGAAGGTGAGGCGCTGGCCGTCGGCGAACTGGGCCACGAGACGGCAGGCGGGGAAAATGTCGGCGTTTTGGTCCATGGGAGCCTCCTTTGGATTTGGGTGCATTATAACACGCTGGCGTGTAGAAGTCTATGGGTTATTTTGTGTTGGAGCGGGATTTGAGCGCCGCGCGGGCGGTTTTGTAGTCGGGGAATACCTCGGCGGCGGGAAACTCTTTCATGCCGCAGTTCCATTTTGGGCGCGGGGTCTTGCGGAGATAGATGGTCTCGCCGCCGTCGTGTTCAAAATACCATTTTTCCAGTGTTCCGTCGAGGTTGATCGTGTATCTTGTGGGGGCTGTGGTCGTGGTCATGTTGTGTCCTTTCTCCCCGTATGCCCGATAGGACAGGCGTTTTTGTTATCCGGCGTAGGCAAGCTGTTCTTTCAGGTGCTCGATCTCGTGCTGCCAGGCCAGGACCATGGGGCTGTCGGGGAAACGGTCAAGCGCTTCGTAAAGCTCGTCAAGGCGGGTGATGATGGCGTTTTCACTGGGGATGTTCCATTCCATTTTGTGCTCCTTCTGCCCTCGTGACCTCCGGGGCGGGATTTGGTTTGTTATTCGGTCAGACCCAGGGCGCGGCGGGCGGCGGCTTCGGCGTTGGGGGTAAGCTGGCGTTGCCATGCGCTGTACCGGGGGGACCAGCGGAAGCCGTTTTGTTTCAGCGCGGCGCGGGTGTCCTCGTCGGGCTTTTCGTCAAAGAGGATTTGGAGCCGGTCCGCTTCCAGGTTGCGGACGATCTCACCGCCGGGGAACTTTGTGCCGTCGGCGGGCTGCTCGGCCTGCTGGGCGCGCTTGTCCAGCTCGTCGAGGCGGGCCTGGACCCGCTTGATCTTGCCGCGAAGGCTGGTCAATTCGTAGTCAGGGATGGGAGACTTGACCCAGGGGCAGCGTTCTTGTGTGTCGGCAAAGCTGGCGGTGAGCTTGGCGGCGGCCTCGGCGGTCAGGCTGGGGAAGCCATCGAAGGATTTGTGTTTGCGGTAGTAGGCGTTCAGGGCCTTGCTTTCGTCGAGCTTGTTTTGGAGCTTTTGGAGCTGGTCCGCAAGCATTTCGCGGGCGTGAGGGTCGGCCAGATCGACCGGGCCGGAGCCGACGGCCTCGATCTTGTTCAAGATGGCCTTGATCTCGTCGTATTCGTTCCAGAGGGTGCTTTCACGGGACATCTGCTTTTCGTGCTTGCGCATATTGTAGCCGCCCGCGCCGGAAATGAACTGGCTGGGATAGCTGGCCTGGTTGCGGTTGTAGTCGTTCATCCACTGGGCCAGGCGGCGGGCGTAGCGGTCGAGAAGCGCGTCGAGCTTGTCGTGGTAGAAGGGGCTGACGCGGGCCTTTTTGGTCTCCACCAGGGCGGCGGCCTTGTCCACGGCGCGCCGGTATTCCGCCGTGGCGCTGCCGGGCTTGTAGTCGCTCATGTGGACGCAGTAGTGAGCGTTGCGGGCCGTCTCCTCGTTGATCTCGTAGTAGCGGACGGCGGGCGCGGGCACTTCGGCGGTCTGCGGGCCGATCATGCTTGTTTGTTCGTACATTTTGGGTTCCTCCTGTGTTTTGGTTTTGGGGTTTCGCTTATGGGGTCGGGTCGCTTTGTTGCCCGGTGCGGCCCGCGAAGGTGTCCGGCGGCGGGGGTCAGATCGCGCCCCATGGGGCGGCGTTGTAGTCGGCGGTGTTGGAAACGAGGAAATGCGTGTAGACGCGGGAGAAGTCGATCAGGGCCAGGAGCAGCGGGTCTTTTCTGGTGGCGTCCTCGCTGGCCTGGTATATCTCGCAGTCGATCAGCTTGGCGAGCTTGTAGTGCCACGGCAACAGCTTTTCGTGCTGGCCCTCGCGCTCCCGCTCCTGTACCAGCGGCGGGACGCTGGGCATCTCCGGCGGCGTGGTGTCGGCATCGGTTTTGTAGCGCCCGGCATAGGCGCGGCTGTTCAGGTCGTACAGGCGGCGGAAGATCAGGCCGGAGCAGTAAAAAAGCCGTAGCGGTCGCGGCAGTCGCTCAGGGCCTTATAAAGGCTGTCGGGAGCGTCGAAGCCGAAGCGGTTGAAGCCACTGTTGAGGATGTATTCCAGGGTGTTCGCGGTGGCGGCGTGGGCCTGGTCGGACATGATGAAGCAAGACATTTTGTGTACCTCCGTTTTGTGGTTTTGGGTTTTGGGTCACAGCTTGAGAAGGCGGCGGGCCGCGTCCTCGTCGATGAAGTTTGTCCAGCCGCTTTCGTGCAGCTCCTCGGCTGCCTCGTGAAGCGTGATCTTGCCGGATAAAACATCATCGCGCAGGCTGTCAAGAATGTTCTTGATGGGAAGCATGGTATCGGCTCCTTTCGGTTTTGGTTTTGGGTTTCGCTTATGGGGTCGGGTCGCTTTGTTGTCCGGTGCGGCCCGCGAAGGTATCCGGCGGCGGGGTCAATGGCGTTCCAGCCCGCAGGCGTGCAGCGTGCGGATGATCACGTCAATTTCGGTCTGGCCCCAGCCGTTCCGGCGGAGCGTGTCGGCCAGGCAATTCGTGTCGATGTCCTGCAAAGCGCAATCCTTGATCGCTACGACCTCGCCGTTTCCGGTAACGTATCTTTTCGCGGCGGCTTTGTTCTCGGCGGGGATGGTGCACTTGAAAACGTCGCGCCCGTCGTCCAGATATACGTCATAAACATTCAGCTTTTTCATTTTGCGTTCCTCCTGTGTTTTGGTTTTGGTGTTACCCATGAGCGCCCGCCCTGGTGGGGCGGCTGGACTTGCACCAGCGGCGGCGGGGTGCCGTCGGCCTTGCGGGTTTTGGGTCAGGGCTTGAATACGACGCGCACACCGCGACTTTGCAGCATAGCGATATACAGGAAAAATTCTGTGCTGATCTCTGCGGTGTCGGCGCAGCCGATTGTTTCCGGCTCCCGGATAAGCGCCGGGTAAAACTTGTCAAGCTCGCCCTCCGGGGACATGATCGCGTAGCCGTCGAAACCGTGCATTTTTGTGCGGAAAACTTCGCGGGTGATCTGCACTTTCTTCATGGTGAAAACCTCCTGTTTTGTGATTTGGGCTGTTACCCATGAGCGCCCGCCCCGGTGGGGGCGGCTGGACTTGCACCAGCGGCGGCGGGGTGCCGTCGGCCTTGCGGGTTTT
>OGDY01001502.1_pt1 | contig 25894 bp, 27 predicted proteins | sample 1570341 | NCBI WGS metagenome assembly OGDY01 (sample SAMEA2581972, study PRJEB24529) | metagenome | biome: Human gut stool | place: China | collected 2011 | reverse complement strand
GAACTTAATTGGACAAGCAAAAAGCAAGAAAACGTATTGATGAATTAAATAAACTTACTGCATATTATGCTAAAAAATACTATGATGATGATGCACCAGAAATATCAGATTTTGAATATGATATGCTTATGAATGAACTTAAAAATTTGGAAAAAGAATTTCCAGAGTTTATAAGCAAAGATTCACTAACTCAAAAAGTTGGAGGAACTGTAAAAGAAGGATTTGAAAAGGTAACACATATTGTGCCACTTCAAAGTTTACAAGATGTGTTTTCTTTTGATGAGTTGTATAGCTTTGATGAAAGAATGAAAAAATTTGATAATAATATTAAATATGTTGTAGAAACAAAAATAGATGGATTATCAGTTGCATTAGAATATAAAAATGGTGAATTTGTAAGAGGTGCGACAAGAGGAAATGGACAAGTTGGAGAAGATATCACAGATAATTTAAAAACTATTAAAAATATTCCTAAAAAGCTAAAAGAAAACATAGATATAGTAGTAAGAGGAGAAGTTTTTATATCTAAAAAAGACTTTGACGAATTAAATGAAAAGCAAGACGAAGAAAATAAATTTGCAAATGCAAGAAACTTAGCAGCAGGTTCACTAAGACAGCTAGATAGTTCAATTACAGCTACTAGACCTCTTGATATTTATATTTTTAATGTTCAAAAAAGTGATACAATAAAATTTACATCACATTATGAGTCTTTGTTATATTTAGAAAAAATAGGTTTTAATGTAAATCCTGTAAAAATATTTTGCAATAACATAAAAGAAGCGATAAAGGCAATAGAAAAAATAGGTGAAGATAGAGAAAAAATTCCATTTGGAATAGATGGAGCAGTTATAAAAGTTGATGATTTAAATTTAAGAGAAAAAATTGGTACAACATTTAAAGTGCCAAAATGGGCTATTGCATATAAATACCCACCAGAGCAAAAAGAAACAATATTAAAAGATATTGTTTGTAATGTTGGAAGAACAGGAGTAATTACACCAATGGCAATACTAGAACCAGTAGTGGTTGCAGGTTCTAAAATATCCAAAACAACTCTTCATAATGAAGATTTTATAAAAGAAAAAGGATTAAAAATAGGTGACCATATATTAATACAAAAAGCTGGAGATGTTATTCCAGAGGTTGTAAAGTCATTGGTAGAAAAAAGAACAGGCAATGAAAAAGAATTTGAGATGCCTAAGACTTGTCCTGTTTGTGGAGCGGAAGCTGTGAGAGAAGAGGGAGAAGCCGCTGTAAGGTGTATAGGAGTTGAGTGCAAAGCTCAAAACTTAAGAAACATTATCCATTTTGCCTCAAAAGAAGGAATGAATATTGAAGGATTAGGCGAAAAAATAGTAGAACAGTTATATAACAACAAATTAATAGAAACAATTGCGGATATATATTACTTAAAACAAGAAGATATAGAAAGCCTAAAAAAAGATGGAAAGAAATTTGCAAAAAACTTAATAGACGCAATAGAACAAAGTAAAAGCAACGATTTAGATAGATTTATTTGTGCAATTGGAATAAGACATATTGGAACAAAATCTGCAAAAACACTTGCAAGAAGATTTAAAACAATGGAAAACTTAAAAAATGCTACATTAGAAGAATTAATAATGACAGATGATGTAGGAGAAATTACGGCAAGAAGTATTTATGAGTTTTTTAAACAAGAGCAAACACAAGATTTGTTAAATAGATTAGAACAAGCAAATGTGAATATGAAGCTAAAAGAAGAAACAAATAATGATAATAGATTTGAAGGAAAAACATTTGTATTAACAGGTTCATTAGAAAACTATACTCGTGAAGAAGCAAGCAATATTATAGAAAGTTTTGGAGGAAAAACTTCTAGCTCTGTATCTAAAAAAACAGATTATGTTTTAGCAGGAGAAGAAGCAGGAAGTAAACTAACAAAAGCAGAATCATTAGGAGTAAAAATAATAACAGAACAAGAATTTAAAGAAATGATTAAATTGGAATTTGTTTAATTGATGGGGTGAATTCAGGACAGTCCCCAAAATCCCCAGGTTTGGTGATTTCGAGGGACAGTCCCTAGAATTCCCCTCACACAAATTCCAATTTATAAAGGAGATAAAATGAATAAAGACTATAGTTTTGAACAATTATGGAAAGATTTAAATGATGGTTATCAAATATATTACACATATATGGACACAAGATATTTGCTTAGCAAACTTACTAAAAACTGCTATTCAAAAGAAATAGTCAATTTTAGTGGAAAGGGACCACATCCCAAAACACAAATTATAACATTAAAATCTGTAAAAGAAATACATCCTTTTATGGAGAATATAGAGTATAAAATTCAAGCATAAGGAGTTTCTTATGAATATTTTAGAAAAATATAATCAAGAACAACTTGAAAGATTTTATAAGGATTTAAGTAAAACAGAACAAAGTAAGCTACAAAAAGAAATAGAAAATATTGATTTTGAACAAATAAATAGCCTGTATATAAACTCAAAAAAAGATGAGGTTATCGAATTAAAAGAAATAGAGCCAATTAAATATTATATAAAAAAGAAATTAAGTAAAAGTATAATAGAAGAATATTCAAACCTAGCAAAAGAAAGCTTGAGAAAAAATAAATTATGTGTTATTACAATGGCAGGAGGACAGGGAAGCAGATTAGGAGTAAATGGGCCCAAAGGAATGTTTAAATTAAATATAGATGGAAAACTAAAAAGCTTTTTTGAAATAAACTGTGAAAAACTTATTAAAGCAAATAAACAATATAATATAGAAATATTATGGCTTATAATGACTAGCAAAGAAAATGATTTACAAACGCAAGAATTCTTTAGAAACAATAACTATTTTGGATACCCTAAGAATAGAATAATATTCTTTACACAAAATGAAATTCCAGTTTTGGATTTAAATGGAAAGATTCTGCTAGAAGAAAAGCAAAAAATAAAAAAAGCAGCAAATGGAAATGGAGATGTTTTTGAGGCTTTAAGTAAAAATAATATTATAAATAAACTGGATGATGAAGGCATAGAATACATATCATTTATGGGAATAGATAACATTTTGGCAAATCCAATTGATTATATTTTTTTAGGGATGATGGCTTATAAAAAATACCAAGTGGCTTCGAAATCCATTTTTAAAGAAAATGCTATGGAGAAATCTGCAGTCTTTTGCAAAAGAAAAAACAGGCCATATATATTAGGATATGACAAAATTTCGAAAGAATTCTCAGAAGAAAAAGCAAAGAATGGTGAATTTCTATATAGAGACTGTAATGTTTTGGCACATCTTATGACACTAAAAGCAGTAAAAAAAGTTATACAAAAGGACCTACCATATCATAGGGTATTTAGAAAAACTAATGCACTAAATCAAAAGGGAGAAAGCGTAATACAAGATAGCTTTAAATTTGAAAAATTTATATTTGATGCCTTCTCATATTTTGAAGATATGTTAGTTTTGAGAATAGAAAAAGACGAATTTGCTCCAATTAAAAATAAAGCAGATATAGAATTTGCTATAAAAGAATATAATAAAAAATAAAAATGTTTTGAAACTATTGACTTTACTACGTTTAGTTAATATAATAAGGTCAAATTCAATTGATGATGGAGGCAAAAGTAAACAAATGGCACAAGGTAAATTAGCATATTCATTTGATGACAATTTAAACAATAAAACTGATGAACAATTAGTAACTTTTGCAAAAGAAGGAAATGAGAAGGCACTAGAATACTTATTTGAAAGATACAAAAACCTTGTTAATATGAAGGTAAGTAAGTATTTTATTGTTGGTGCAGAAAAAGAGGATATAGTACAAGAAGCAATGATAGGATTGTATAAAGCTGTAAAAAATTTTGAAGTGGACAAGCAGAATTCTTTTAAATCATTTGCTAATTTGTGCATAGAAAGACAGTTGATTACAGCAATAAAAACTTCAAACAGACAAAAGCATATACCTCTCAATTCTTCATTATCCTTAAACACTTCAGTATATGAAAATGATGATGATACTTCATTAATAGAATGTTTTAATTCTAAAACAGTTGAAGATCCATTAGACACTATAACAAAAAAAGAATATTACAAAAAAGTAGGAACAAAAATAGATGAGCATTTGAGCGATTTTGAAAAACAAGTTTTAGGAAGATTTGTAAAACGGAGAAAGCTATGTAACAATTGCAGAAAAACTTGACACACAAGTGAAATCGGTTGACAATGCAATACAGAGAATTAGAAAAAAAGCAATTAGAAATATAGTAGATGAGGAGGAATAATCCTCATCTTATATGCTTCTATAGCTCAGTAGGTAGAGCACTTGCGTGGTAAGCAAGAGGTCACCAGTTCGATTCTGGTTGGAAGCTCCAAAATAAAAGAAGTGTATATCATTTCCAAATTATCAGAACTAATATGCACTCCTTTTGGCTGTTATTTGGTAGGTTTAGCTGCCGAAACTAAAAAGTTCGGTAGGGCTTTGCTAGAATCATTTGGCACTGCTTTAGGTGTTTTCCAAAAAACTTCTGTACTACACCAAACAGGTGTTAAACGATACTGCAAATCTGAATAAACCGGCATAATAACAACTCCTTTCAATATGTGATTAAAAAATATTATATCATAAAAAAACAAAAAAATCAAAAAACGAAGAGGGATTAGTATGAAAATAGGAATAGTAGGTTTACCAAATGTAGGCAAAAGTACAATGTTTAATAGTATAACAAATGCAGGGGCAGAATGTGCAAACTATCCATTCTGTACAATAGAACCAAATGTGGGCGTTGTACCAGTACCAGACGAAAGATTAGATGTTTTAGGAAAGATGTATAATACTCAAAAAATAACTCATGCAATTGTAGAGTTTGTTGATATTGCTGGACTTGTAAAAGGAGCAAGTAAAGGAGAAGGACTTGGAAATAAATTTTTATCACATATTAGAGAGGTAGACGCAATAGCACAAGTAGTAAGATGCTTTGAAGACCCCAACATTGTACACGTAGATGGAAGTATAAATCCAATTAGAGATATAGAAACAATTAACTTAGAATTAATATTAGCAGATATAGAAACAGTAGAAAAAAGACTAGAAAAAGCAAAGAAAAATTTAAAAGCAGACAAAAAATATCAAGAAGAAATTGATTGTTTGGAAAAAATAAAAAAACATTTAGAAGCAGAAAAACCTGCAAGAACACTAGAACTTAATGATGACGAAAAAGAAATTTTAAAAGATATGATGCTTCTTACAGCAAAGCCAATCTTATATATATGTAATGTATCAGAAGAACAATTGGCAAATGCAGAAAATGATGAAAATGTAAAAAAGGTTAAAGAATATGTAAAGAACGAAAACAGTATAGCAATTCCACTTTGTGCAAAAATTGAAGAAGAGCTAACAAGTTTAGAAGAAGCAGATAAAAAAGAAATGCTAGAAGCATTAGGACTAAAAGAATCTGGATTAGATAGAGTTATAAGAGAAAGCTATTCAGTGCTAGGTTTAATGTCATTTTTAACAGCAGGAGAGCCAGAAGTAAGGGCATGGACAATAAAAAAAGGAACAAAAGCACCAGTTGCAGCAGGAAAAATACATTCAGACATACAAAGAGGATTTATAAAAGCAGAAATAGTTTCTTATGATGACCTAATAAAAGAAGGTTCAATGAATGCAGCAAGAGAAAAAGGATTAATTAGATCAGAAGGAAAAGAATATATAATGCAAGAAGGAGACATTGTTCTATTTAAATTTAATGTTTAATAAAAAATGTCGAAAAATAAATATTTTTTTAAAAAAAATTAAAAAAAAACCACAAAACTATTGCAATAATTGAAAAAATGTAGTATAAATAATAGAGAATAATTTATAATAATATTATAATGTGATTAAAGGAGATAGAGATTATGTCAAGAACAAAAGAAATATTAATAAGTTTATTAGCAATTATAGTTTTAATTTTAGCAATAGCAACAAATGTATTTGCAACATCTGGAGATGACATAAATGTATTGCTTAGTGGAGCTGGAAATAATAATACAGTTAAACAGATACAATCAAAAGATAATAACAATACAAATAACAATACAAACAACAATACAAACAACAATAACAATAAATTAAATAACGTAGTTAACAACAAAGCAAATGTTTCAAATGCAACAGAACATGCAGATGCAGGTGTTGATTACTCAATAGTATTTATAATAGCTGTATGTGGAGTTTCAGCAATATATGCTTACAAAAAAATAAGAGACTATAATGTATAGAATTAAATAAATAAATGTTTTTAGAGCTGTTCTGCAGAACAGCTCTATTGTGCGTTTAATTCCATTTCTTTGGCTTTTAAAACAAGCCTTTTTTTATTTATGTTATTACAAGTAATTAAGGTTATTTCTTTATTCCCATTTGTTTCTTGAGAAGTACAACTCATGTCATTTTTTTCAATTTCATACATTTCATAAACTTTATAATATACACACACGTTTGCTGGGGCATATATTTTTATAATGTCACCAACATCCAATAAAGAGAGTTTACTAAAAAAACGGTCATCATCAAAATTGTGCCCTGCAATACAAAGATTACCTACTTTATTTGGATCTGGACCGAAAAACTTGCAAGGTGAGATCTTAAGAAGTTCGTCATTGGTTTTAGAAAGAATAGGATATTCAATATTAATTTTATCAATTTGTATTATGCCAATTACATTAGCTTCATCAGAATTGTTTAATTTTACAACAGTATAATTTTGCTCATTTGAATACAAACTATCTATATTAAAAGAATTAATTAAAGTAGAAGCAAATTTTTCTTGTTTTTTTGAATTGTATAGATATACAGAAAAATATGAAACAGTGGATATAAATAAAAACAAAGAAATATATAGTAAAAATTTAAAAGATTTAGAATTATTTTTAGAATTATTTTTTTCATTATTAATACCTGTATATAATATTTGATTCATAATATATTAGTGTATATAAATATAAAATAAATATACATAAAAAAGATTTACAGAAGAGGCTAAATATTTATTCACATCACGTCTAACTTATAAGCTGGATATGGAAGTAGATGGAACCCTTACAAAAACTTGTGGATGCATTCAACCGTTTTATTATGAAGGCGAGTTATGGAGAAGCGGAGAAAATGGATTATTTCTTGTAGCTGGCTCTGAAGGAGATTTAAACGTAGGAGTAGAAAAAAATTCATGGAATATGCCAGTCCGTCCAGTGATAACAGTTAAGATTAAATAAAATAGTAAATTGGCTAAAAATGACCTAAAATGCTTGATTTTTTTAAAAAACAGGTATATAATAATATAGCAATTGAAAAAATACTAGAAGAGTGGGAACAAATCCCACTCTTCAATTATGAAAAGGAGAAAAAATTGGCAAAGATAGAAGAAAAGGTTGAAAGCCTTATTAAGCAAAACATAGAAAACCTTGGATATGAACTTTATGATGTAGAATATGTAAAAGAAGCAAAAGATTACTTCTTAAGAATCTATATTGATTCAAAAAAAGGAATAGACTTGGAGGATTGCGAAAAAGTAAGCAATAGTATTACAGAACTGCTTGACAAAGAAGATGTAATTCCAGAGCAATATTTTTTAGAGATTTCTTCACCAGGAATTGAAAGAACTTTAAAAAGAGAAAAGCATTTAAAAGATAATATAGGAAATGAAGTTCAAATAAAACTATTTAAACCATTTGAAGGTAAAAAACAATACAAAGGAATATTAAAAGATTTTGATGAAACCAAAATAGAAATAGTTAGTCAAAATGAAGAACAAATAGAAATAGACAGAAAAAATATATCACAAATAAAAACAGTATATAATTGGTAAAAGAAAGGATGATTACAATGAAATCAATCGAAACTAAAGAATTGATAACAGCAATTGAAGAATTAGAAAAAGAAAGAGGAATAAGCAAAGAATATTTATTAAGTTCATTAGAAACTGCTTTGGTTACAGCATATAAAAGAAACTTTGATTCAGCTGAAAATGTAAAAGTAAATATGGATGAAAACACAGGAGATATAAAAGTATATGCAGTAAAAACAGTTGTAGAAGAAGTTCTAGATGACCAATTAGAAATAAGCCTAGAAGATGCAAAAAAAGAAGATAAAAATGCAAAAATTGGTGATGAGGTAGAAATAGAAATAATACCTAGAAACTTTGGAAGAATTGCTGCACAAACTGCAAAACAAGTAATTGTACAAAAAATTAGAGAAGTAGAAAGAAATATGGTATATACAGAATATAATGACAGAAAAGGAGAAATTGTTTCTGGAATTATACAAAAAGCAGACGGTGGAACTATTGTATTAGACTTAGGAAAATTAGAAGGAATAATGCCAGTAAAAGATCAAATACCAACAGAAACATATCATGTAAATGATAAAATAAAAGCATATGTTGTTAGTGTTGAAAGAGGATTAAAAGGAACACCACAAGTGCTAGTTTCTAGAAGTCATCCTGATTTTGTAAGAAAATTATTTGAATTTGAAATACCAGAAATATATGAAGGTTTAATAGAAATAAAAAGTGTATCAAGAGATGCTGGTTCAAGAAGTAAAGTAGCTGTATATTCTACAAACGAAAATATTGACCCAGTTGGTTCTTGTGTAGGACAAAAAGGAATAAGAATTCAAAATATTATAAATGAATTAAATGGAGAAAAGATAGATGTTATAGAATGGAATGAAGACCCAGCAATATTTATATCAGCAGCATTATTACCAGCACAAGTAATGGCAGTGGATGTAAAAGAAGAAGAGAAATTTGCACAAGTAATAGTTCCAGATGATCAATTATCTTTAGCAATAGGAAAATCTGGACAAAATGCTCGTTTAGCTGCAAGACTTACAAACTGGAAAATTGATATAAAAAGTGAAAGCCAATTTAGAGCATTACTAGAGAGCCAAGAAGAAACAGAAGGAACAACAGAAGAAAATTAATAAGTGCAGTGTTCGCAGTCCTTGGCGACCAGAAAAAATAAAAAGGATGGATAATTTTATGAAAAAAGTTGTACAAAGAATGTGCATGGGTTGTAATACAAAAAAAGATAAAAAAGAATTAATTAGAATTGTTTCATCAAAAGATGGAAATATCACAATAGACAAAACTGGAAAGTTATCTGGTAGGGGTGCATATATATGTGATAACATAGAATGCTTGGAAAAGGTAATAAAAAATAAAAGACTAGAAAAAGTGCTAGAAAGAAATATAAGTGAAGAAATTTATAATGAATTAAGGGGTGTAATTATTGACAAAGCTAATTAAAAACAAAATAAGCATTAAAGAAATTTGTGGGGGTGACACTATTGGGTAAAATAAAAATACATGAAATAGCAAAAAAAATAGGTGTAAATAGTAAAGAGGTATTAGAAAAAGCACAAGAATTAGGATTAGATGTAAAAACACATATGAGTAGTGTTGATGAGAGTGAGGCAAAGAAAATAGAAGCAAAGTTTTCAAATAATAATACAAAAAAAGAGGTAAAAGAAAAAAGAGACAATCCATTTATAATTAGAAGAGAAGTAATTATGACTGATTCTGACGCAACAAAAAAGGAAGAAATAAAAAAAGAACAAACCAAAAGAGATAGAGATGTTGGCTTTATAGAAAGACAAAGAAAAACAGATTACAATATTGTTTATAGAAATAAACCTACAAAACCTCTTACTGTAAGCGAACTATTTGGAAAAAAAGAAGAACCTAAAAAAGAACCTGCAAAACCAGTAGTAGAAAAACCAGAAACAGTAGAAGTGGATAAAAAAGAGATAGTTACACCAATAGAGAAAAAAGAAGAAACAAAAATAGAAAACACAAACAAAGTTCAACCTAAACAAGCTGAAGCAACAACTCAAAGGCCTGTACAACAAAGGCCCTTTGGTAATAGAGAATTTAATAGAGATAATCAAAGACCATACAACAGAGAAAATGGACAAAGACCTTATAATAGAGATGGACAAAACAATAGACCATTTAACAGAGATGGGCAAAGACCTTTCAATAGAGATGGACAAAACAATAGACCATTTAATAGAGATGGACAAAGACCTTTCAACAATAATAGAAATCAAGGAAATTTCGGCGGAAGAAGACCATTAGATGAAAGAGGAATAGAGAAAAACATAAAAAATATAATGGCTTCAGATGTAGTAGAAAAAGAAAATGTAAGAGAATACGCAAATAAAGCAATAGATAAACAAAAAAACAACAGATATGAGGAAAAATCGAATAAAAAAGCTTCAAAATCAAGAAGAAATGATTTTGAAGAAATAAGCAGTCATAAATTAAAAGACTTAAAACAAGAGAACAGATTATCAAATATGTTTGATGAAGGTTCTATGTTAGACTATTATGATTTAACAACAACAAGAGGAAGAAGAGGAAAGAAAAAATTACAACAAGGTGAAAACAGAGTAAAACAAAAAATATTTGATTTAACAGATATAACAATACCAGAAACAATAACAGTAAAAGATTTAAGTGCAGAACTTAAAAAAACTAGTGGAGAAATTATAAAAAAACTATTAGGCTATGGAATAATGGCAACAATAAACAATGAAATTGACTTTGATACAGCATTCTTAATAGCAGGAGAGTTTGGAGTAACTGCTCATAAAAAAGAAGTAGTTACAGATGAAGATATTTTATTTGATGATAGTGAAGACAAAGAAGAAGACTTAAAACCAAGACCACCAGTAATTGTTGTTATGGGACACGTTGACCATGGTAAAACTTCTTTACTAGATGCAGTAAGGTCTACAAATGTAATAGAAGGAGAAGCAGGAGGAATTACACAAGCGATAGGTGCATATAAGGTAGAAATAAATGGTAGAGAGATTACATTCTTAGATACACCAGGACACGAAGCATTTACAGCAATGAGAGCAAGAGGTGCTCAAATAACAGATATAGCAATATTGGTAGTTGCTGCAAATGATGGAGTAATGCCACAAACAATAGAAGCAATAGACCATGCAAAAGCTGCTGGAATACCAATTATTGTTGCAATAAACAAAATAGATGTAGAAGGAGCAAATCCAGATAAAGTAAAACAAGAACTTGCAGAATATGGATTAGTTTCAGAAGATTGGGGAGGAGATACTATCTTTGTTCCAATCTCAGCAAAGAAAAAAATAAATATAGATAATTTGTTGGAAATGGTACTTTTAGTTGCAGATATGAAAGAACTAAAAGCAAACCCAAATAAGCAAGCAAAAGGTGTAGTAATAGAAGCAAAACTAGATAAATCAAAAGGGCCAGTAGCAACAATGCTTGTACAACGTGGTACATTAGACATAGGAGATACAATTTTAGTAGGATCAGTTATAGGTAGAATAAGAACAATGACAGATGATAAAGGGCACAAAGTAAAAAAAGCTGGACCATCAACACCAGTAGAAATAACAGGTTTAACAGAAGTGCCAGAAGCAGGAGACACATTCTACGAAGTAAAAGATGAAAAAACTGCGAAACACTTAATGGAAAGAAGAAAACGTCAAGCAAGAGATAAAGCCTTAAAAGCATCATCAAGAGTTACATTAGATGATTTATTTAGCCAAATAGAAAAAGGAAACCTAAAACAATTAAATATTATAGTAAAAGCAGATGTACAAGGTTCAGTAGAAGCTGTAAAACAAGCATTAGAAAAACTATCAAACGATGAAGTAAAAGTTAAAGTAATACATGCAAATGTTGGAGCAATAACAGAAAGCGATGTTACACTTGCAAATGTATCAAATGCAATAATTATAGGATTTAATGTAAGACCACAACCAATAGCAAAAGATATGGCAGATAAAGAAAACGTAGAAATAAAAACATATTCTGTAATATACAATGCAATAGAAGACGTAGAAGCAGCTATGAAGGGAATGTTAGACCCAGTATTTAAAGAAGTAGTAATAGGAAATGCAGAAGTTAGACAAACATTTAAAATTTCAGATGTTGGTACTATTGCTGGATGCTATGTAACAAATGGTAAAGTTGCAAGAAATGCAGGAGTAAGAGTATTAAGAGATAATGTTGTAATACATGATGGTAAACTAATCTCATTAAAGAGAATGAAAGATGATGCAAAAGAAGTTGCAAAAGGATTTGAATGTGGAATTCAAATAGAAAACTTTAATGATATTAAAGAGGGAGATATTATTGAAGCATATATTATGGAACAAGTGAAACAATAATGCATTGTAAACGAAATAAATCAGGCATCTTGCGTTGTCAAACTTCGTAAAAATTTTTGCAACATACAGCGTATAGTCTTAAAAATTTTTACTTGTTTTCCTAGCAATATACCTAATTTATTTCGTTTACTACTAGTATTAAAGAAAGCAATAAAGGAGATAAAATGAATAAACCAAAAGGTGGAGGAAACCGATTAAATAGAATAAATGAAGAATTAAAAAGGGAAATAAGTAATATAATTAACTATGAAGTTACAAATTCAAATGTAACAGGAATGGTCAGTGTAACTTCTGTAAAAATTTCCCCAGATTTAAGATATGCAAAAGTTAAAGTTAGCATATTAAATTCTAGAAATGTTAAACAAACATTGGCAGGTTTAAAATCTTCTTCTGGATTTATAAGAAGTAGAATTGCTCAAAGTGTTAACTTAAGGGTAACGCCAGAATTAGTTTTTGAGTTAGACGATTCAATGGAATATGGAGAAAGAATAGACACAATTCTAAAAGACATAATGAAAGATATTAAACCAAATGAATAAAGGAGATTAAATATGACCCTAGATAATATTATAGAAGAAATAAATAATGCATCAAGTATAGTAATATTAACACATGAAAACCCAGATGGAGATGCAATAGGAAGCAGTTTGGCACTATATAGTGGACTAAAACAATTAGAAAAAAATGCTGACGTTATAATACCAGAATACTCAAATACATATAAATTTTTACCAAATGCAAGTGATATAAAAAAAGAAGGAAATGCAAATTCATATGATTTAGCAATAGCATTAGATTGTGGAGATATAAAAAGATTAAATGGGTTTGCAAAATATTTTGAAGACGCAAATACAAAAATATCAATAGATCATCATAGTGCAAATACAATGTTTGCAGATTATAACTTTGTAAATCCAGCAGCTCCAGCGTGTTGCCAAATATTAATTACAGTTTTAGAAGCACTAGGAGTAACAATTAATAAAGAAATAGGTACATGTTTACTAACAGGAATAATTACAGACACAGGCGGATTTAAGTATTCAGGGGTAACAGCAGAAACTTTTGAATTTACAGCAGAGCTATTAAATAAAGGAGTAAAAGTATCAGACATATATAAAAGAGTAATGCAAACAATATCAAAAACTCAATTTGAATTAAGAAGAATTGCAATGAATAGAATAGAGTTCTTTGAAGATGGAAAGATTACATTTACATACATAACAAAAGAAGATGAAGATAAAGTAAATGCAGGAATAAATGATTACGATGGAATAGTAGAAATGGGAAGAGATATAGAAGGCGTAGAAGTATCAATATTCTTTAGAGAGAAAGATGATGGATATAAAATTTCTTTACGTTCAAACGACTATGTTAATGTTTCTGACATATGCTTAATGTTTTCAGGCGGAGGTCATATAAGAGCCGCTGGAGGTAGCATAAACTTACCATTTGAACAAGCAAAACAAAAAGTAATAGAAGAATGTAAAAAATACTTAAAATAAGGGGAATAAATGGACGGACTAATCTTAATAAACAAGCAAAAAGGTTTTACTTCACATGACGTTGTAAATGTTATAAGAAAAAAATTAAATACTAAAAAAGTAGGACACACCGGTACACTAGATCCAAATGCTACCGGTGTTTTGCCAATTTTAATAGGAAAAGGAACAAAAATTTCTAAATACCTAATGGAACATGATAAAACATATATAGCTACACTTAAATTGGGAGAAAAGACAGATACAGGAGATAGCGAAGGACAAGTTATAGAAGAAAAATCAATACCAAAAGATTTAAGAAAAGAAGATATAAATGATGTTCTACAAAGTTTCTTGGGAAAACAAAAACAACTACCACCAATGCATTCAGCAATTAAAATAAATGGAAAAAAACTTTATGAGTATGCAAGAGAAGGAAAAGAAGTTAAAATCGAACCTAGAAACATAGAAATATATAAAATAGAATTATTAGAATATCAAAACAATAAAATAAAATTTGAAGTAGAATGCTCAAAAGGAACTTATATAAGAACACTATGTGAGGACATATCTCAAAAGCTTGGAACAGTAGGATATATGGAAGAATTACAAAGAACAAAAGTAAACACCTTTAAAATAGAAGATTCAATTTTACTAGATGATATAACATTAGAAAATGCAGAAAAAAACATAATAAAAATAGAAAAAGTTTTTAAAGAAAAAGATAAAATCAATTTAGATAATAAAAAATTAGAAATGTTTTTGAATGGAGTAAAACTAACATATAGTTTATCAGAAGATATATATAGAATATATAATAATGAACATTTTATAGGGATAGGGATACTAAAAAATGGATTATTAAAAAGAGATATAGTAATTTAAAAAACTTTGTGATAGAATTAAATAAATTAAAATTAATATATAGGGGGAATACATATGATGAGCACAGTTAGCTATTTAATTACAATGGCTGGAGGAATGTTTTGGATTTTTAGAGTTGTTGTTGCACTTTTAGACAGTATGCAAAAAGATTTTCCAATTAAACCACTAAATCCAACAATAGAAATAATATTATTATTTGTAACACTAATATGTTTAGTACTTATTGTAAAAAGAAAACTTATAGGAGCATTGATTTATTTTGTATCTTATGGATTATACTTTGGAACAGATATATACAATCAAATTACAGCAATAACAAGCGGACAAACGGAAATTACAGAATATGCAACATTGTTTGTTTCAATAATAGGTGTATTTATAGCGATTTTAACAGTATTAGATATTGCAATAAATAAAGATAGAAAAAGTGCTGCAAGAAATAAAAGGACAGACTGGTTCTATGGAAACGAGGAGTATGAAAGAAAGCTAGATGACAGAGCAGACAAAAATCAATACAAATTTTAAATAATTTGTAAATTAATGTTGAAGAAAATACTTTTATATATTATTATAATTATATATAAAAGAAAGGGGGATATAAATGGAGGATTTATATTACTATTCGTATACAGCAGATATACCTGCTACCACAACAGCAACATTAGGTGCAATGCTTGGAACGTATTCTGCTATTGTTATAGTTTTTTATGTATTGCTTGTTATTGCTCAATGGAAGATTTTCACAAAGGCTGGAGAAGCTGGATGGAAGTCGTTAATACCAATTTACAATATGGTTGTACTTTATAAAATTATAGGTTTATCACCATGGCTACTATTAATCTATTTAGCAGGTATAATACCAGTTGTAGGTTATATAGCTACATTAGTGCTTTCAATAATATCAATGGTTAAACTTGGACAAGCATTTGGCAAAGGTGCAGGATTTATAGTTGGTTTAGTTTTTTTAACACCAATATTCCAAATGATATTAGGATTTGGTAGTGCAGAATATGTTGGACCACAATCTAATAGTTAAAAACAAACTAAAAAAGGCAGAAATGCCTTTTTTGTTTTAAAAACCACAAGAATGTATGAATATAAAGAACAAAAAGACGAGGAGAAAAAGATATGAAAGAGAGAATAGTAAAACCATTTACAATGTGGAAACACTTTAAAGGAACAAGAGCTTTTGTAATTACAGTAGCAGAACATAGTGAGACAGGAGAAAAATTGGTTGTTTATCGTTGTATGGATAACAATGGAAAAACTAATCATAAAGACGGAATTTATGTAAGACCATTGAATATGTTCCTATCAGAAGTAGACCATAAAAAATATCCAGATGTTACTCAAAAATATCGCTTTGAAGAGATTATAGATTAAAAATGAATAGAAGACTATAGCAAGTGATTAGTTGAAAATCACTTGCTTTTATGTTAAAATATAAAAGTATTAAATAAAAATAAGGTGAAAAATATGAACGAAAACAAAACAAATATCAACTGGTATCCAGGGCATATGTTAAAAACAAAAAAACAAATAATTGAAGATTTGAAATTAATAGATGTAGTTGTAGAATTACTAGATGCACGTATACCAAAATCAAGTAGAAATCTAGATATACAAAAAATAGTACAAAACAAAAAAAGAATAGTACTATTAAATAAAAGTGACTTGGCAGAAGACAAAGAAACTAAAAAATGGATTGAGTATTACAAAAATAATAATATAACCGCAATTGCATGTGATGCAAATTTAGGAAAAGGCATAAAAGAAATATTAAATCAAATAGAAAAATCAGTAGAAGAAGAAACTCAAAAAGCAGCGCTAAAAGGTAGAGTGAAGAAAAACATAAGAGTTGTAATACTTGGAATACCAAATGTAGGAAAGTCATCATTAATAAACAGGCTATGCAATAAAAAAACAACTATTGTAGGAAACAAACCAGGTGTTACGAAACAAAAACAATGGGTAAGAATAGCAAATAATATAGAATTGCTAGATACACCTGGTGTTCTATGGCCAAAGTTTGAGGATGAAACTGTTGCACTAAATTTAGCATACACAGGCTCAATAAAAGATGAAGTGCTAGAAACAATAGAAGTAGCATTCAAGCTATTAATATATTTATATAATAATTATAAAGCAAATTTATTGGAAAGATATAAAATAACAGAAAGCGAATTAGACCAAATAGATTCAGAAGATGAAAATGAAAAAATGTATAATTTTATGAAACTAATAGGAAGAAAAAGAGGCGCCGTTATATCTGGTGGAGAGATAGATGATGAAAAAACTGCAAAAATAATACTAAATGATTTTAGAAGCGGAAAATTAGGAAAAATAACATTGGAGAAGGTAAATGAAAAGTAAAGAAGAAGTAAATTTAATGTCACCACTTGTTTGGGCTTATGTTGGAGATAGTGTTTATGAGTTATATGTGAGAGAGAAACTTGTAAATGCAACAAATTTAAAACCACACAAATTACATATAGAAACTATAAAATATGTAAAAGCCAAAGCACAAGCGGATACGTTAGAAAAAATAAAAGAATATTTAACACAAGAGGAACTAGAAATTGTTAGAAGAACTAGAAATACCCAAAATCATCATCTGCCTAAAAATGCAGACCCAACAGATTATATGTATGCTACAGCATTTGAAGGATTAATAGGATATTTATATTTGAGTGGACAAAAAGAAAGATTAGATGAAATATTAAGTAAATGCATAAATTAATATAATTAAACAGGCGACCATTGATCGCCTGTTTTTAAAACATTATATACTTTTTACTATTCACTCTTGCCATAAAACAAGTGTGGTGACCCCTACGGGAATCGAACCCATGATTCAGCCTTGAGAGGGCTGCGTCTTAACCGCTTGACCAAGGGGCCAAATAAACGTACACTTATTTATAACATTTTTTATATGCATTGTCAACAAAAAAAAAGGAATTTTATGTATTAAGAATACTCAAAAATTGAGGTTTACAATTATTGCAATTTGGTATATAATATTAAAATAAGTTTTTAAGGAGATGAATTACATGGCAGAAAATATTGAAAATAACCAAGAACAATTAGATGAGAATCATTTAATAGCAATTAGAAAAGAAAAATTAAAAGAATTACAATCACAAGGAAAAGATCCGTTTAAAGTAACAAAATATAATAGAACACATTTAAGTCAAGAAATAAAAGATAACTATGAAGAATTAGAAGGAAAAGACGTTTCTGTAGCGGGAAGAATAATGGCAAAAAGAATAATGGGAAAAGCCTCTTTTTGTACTATTCAAGATGCAAAAGGAAAAATCCAAAGCTATGTTAGCATAAATGATTTAGGTGAAGAAAGCTATTCTGCATTCAAAACGTATGACATAGGAGATATAATTGGAATAAAAGGATTTGTGTTTAAAACAAGAACAGAAGAAATTTCTGTACATGCAAAAGAAGTAGTACTTCTTACAAAATCTTTAAGACCACTTCCAGAAAAATTTCATGGTTTAACAGATAAAGAAGAAAGATATAGAAGAAGATATGTTGACCTAATAATGAATGAAGAAGCTAAAAGAGTTGCATTCTTACGTCCAAAAATTATTAGATGTATACAAAACTTTATGGATGGAGAAGGATTTACAGAAGTTGAAACACCAGTATTAACAACACTTTTAACAGGTGCTTCTGCAAGACCATTTGTTACACACCATAATGCACAAAATTTAGATATGTATCTTCGTATTGCATTAGAATTACCACTTAAAAGATTACTAGTAGGTGGAATGGAAGCTGTATACGAAATAGGTAGAGTATTTAGAAATGAAGGAATGGACTTAAAACATAATCCAGAATTTACATTAATGGAAGCTTATTTAGCATATTCTAATTTAGAGGGAATGATGGATTTAACTGAAAAAATGTTCCAAAAAATTGCAAAAGATGTAACAGGAAAAATGATATATAATTGGAGCGGAAATGAAATTAACCTTGAAGGACCATGGAAAAGAATTAGTATGACTGATGCAATTAAGGAACAAACAGGAATTGACTTTAAAAAGATTACAGATATAAATGAATGCTTAAAACTAGCAGAAGAACATAATATAGAACTAGAAGAACATGAAAAAACTTACGGACATATAATAAATGCATTCTTTGAAAAATATGTTGAAGAAACACTAATTCAACCAACATTTTTATATGGACATCCATTAGAAATATCACCACTTACAAAGAAAAATCCAGATGATCCTAGATTTGTAGATAGATTTGAATTATTTATAGGTGGAAAAGAATTTGCTAATGCTTACACTGAGTTAAATGATCCTATTGATCAATTAGAAAGATTTGAAGACCAATTAAAAGAAAGAGATTTGGGAAATGATGAAGCTAACGACATTGATATGGATTTCATTGAAGCTTTAGAGTATGGAATGCCTCCAGCAGGTGGTATTGGTTATGGAATAGATAGATTATGTATGTTATTTACTGAATGTGATTCTATCCGTGATGTAATTTTATTCCCAACTATGAAGGAAAGAAGTAAATAATGTATTTATACGTTGTTAGGCATGGAGAAACTGCTGAAAATACTAAATCTATAATGCAAGGCAATATGGATACCGTATTAGATGAAAAGGGTAAACTTCAAGCTAAAGAAGCAAAAGAAAAATTAAAGGGTGTTCAAATTGATTTAATAATAAGTTCTCCTAAACAAAGAACTTTAGAAACTGCGCTTATAGTTGCAGATGATGATACAATTATTATAACTGATGATAGATTGTTAAGTCGTGATCATGGTGAATTTCAGGGTAAACCAAGATATGAAATAAATCTTAAAGATTACTGGAATATAAAATTAAACAAGCAATATGAAAGAGCTGAATGTGTCAAACACATTTATGATCGCGTTGACAGTCTAATAAATGAAATAAAAACTAAATATAGAGATAAAACAGTATTACTAGTTACTCATAGTGGTATATGTCGTATCTTATATTATTATTTTAATGGTATTCCTGAAGATGGAGATTTAATGGGATACGAATCAACAAATTGTTCAGTTGAGAGATATGAATTGGAGGATTAGAAATGAAAATATTATCAGTAAACTGTGGTAGTTCATCTTTAAAATTTCAAATGTATGAAATGCCAGAAGAAAAAGTATTAATTAGCGGGTATGTTGAAAAGATAGGACAACCAGATTGTTTTTGGACTGTTAAAGTTAATGGTGAAAAAATAAAATCATCACGTCCACTTGCAAATCATACAGAGGCTGTTGATGTTTTAATTGAAGAATTATTTAAACATAACATTGTAAAAAGTTTAGATGAAATTGAAAGAATTGGTCATCGTGTTTTACATGGTGGAGAATTCTTTAAAGAATCTGCTATTGTAACAGATGAAGTAATCGAAAAGATTAAATCATTAATTCCACTTGGACCACTTCACTTACCAGGGAATTTAGTAGGTATTGAAGCATTTAGAAAAGTGTTACCTAATGTTCCTATGGTAGCAGTATTTGATACAGCGTTCCATCAAACAATGCCAAAGAGAAATTATATTTATCCAGTACCACTTTCTTGGTATGAAAAATATGGTGTACGTAAATATGGTTTCCATGGAACAAGTCATAAATATATTACTGAAGTAATGAAACAAGAATTAGGAAAAGAAGATGTAAATTTAATTGTTTGTCATATTGGTAGTGGTGCTAGTATTGCTGCTGTTAAAGATGGTAAATGCTATAATACAACAATGGGTATTACACCATTAGATGGATTAATGATGGGTACTCGTAGTGGTGCTATTGATCCTTCAATTCTTGAATATGTTTGCAAAGAAGCAAATATGTCAGTAGAAGAAGTTACTAATGTTTTAAATAAACAAAGTGGATTTTTAGGCGTTGCTGGACAAGCAGATTGTCGTGATGTGGAAGCACTTATTGAAGAAGGTAATGAAAATGCTAAGTTAGCATATGCTATGTACTGTGATAGAATTGCTAAATACATTGCTGAATATTACCTTGAATTAAATGGTAAAGTAGACTCAATTATTTTCACTGCTGGAGTTGGTGAAAATGGAGCCGGTGTTAGAAAAGAAGTACTTGATAGACTAAATCCTATTGGTATCTATGTAGATGAAGAAATGAATAATAAAATAGCTTCATTCAAAGATATTCATGAAGGTGTTATTAGTACTAAAGATTCAAAAGTAGAAGTAAGAGTATTACCTACTGATGAAGAAATAATGATTGTAAGAGATACTTATAATTTAACTAAATAATGAAGAAGCACTACCAAAGTAGTGCTTTTTTGATATTTAAAAATAAAAAGTTATTACGATTAACCATAATAACTTCAGTTAAGTAAATAATTATTATCCTTTAAGAATAGTGCTTATTATTTTTATAACTTCTTCTTTCATAACTTTATAATTTAAAGATTTGTGATGGTGGTATACAACTTCGTGACAATAGTTTTCCACCATACCAATTATAATATGAAGTTGGCGATAAGTCTGTTGTTTCAGTTGCTCTACAATGTATGTGATGCCGCCTACGTTGTGCCCGGTGTCGCATATAAGGGTGGGGGCATCCTGCAGTTTCTGCCATCGTCCCATTAGTCCTGTCAGTTCGCAGACATGGGCAAAACCGCTGCGTATGCTTTGTTCGTCTATCCGGTAACCGGCTTCTTTCAACAGCGGCAAGGCGGCGAGGATAGTGCGCGTGTTCTTTATCTGGTAGAGTCCTTGCAACTCTGTTTTCATCTTAGGATAATCATTTTTCATCGTATCTTCTGCGAAAATGATCGGAGCTTTCTCTTCTGCCGCTTTTTGCAGGAAAACCGGTTTGGTTTCGGGCGTGGTTTCTCCGATGACAACAGGAATACCGGCTTTGATGATGCCGGCCTTTTCTCCTGCTATTTTCGCCAGTGTATCTCCCAAAAACTGGATGTGGTCGAAACTGATATTAGTAATGATGCACAAATCCGGATGAATGATGTTTGTACAGTCCAAACGGCCGCCCAATCCCACTTCTATGACGGCTACATCCACTTTTTCATCGGCAAAATAACGAAATGCCATGGCGGTAGTCAGTTCGAAGAACGAAGGATGCAGCGGTTCAAAGAAATCCCGTTCTTTTTCTACAAAATCCACTACATATTTTTCCGGTATAGGCTGTCCGTTTATGCGGATGCGCTCGCGGAAATCTACCAAATGAGGAGAAGTATAAAGCCCCACACGATATCCGGCTTCTTGCAGTATGGCGGCCAGCGTATGCGAACAAGAGCCTTTGCCGTTAGTGCCCGCCACATGAATTGTGCGGAATGAACGGTGGGGATGTCCGAAGTGCTTGTCCAGTACCTGCGTGTTTTCTAATCCCTCTTTGTATGCCGCGCCGCCTACGTGTTGGAACATGGGCACACTGTTATATAAGTAAGTTAAAGTGTTCTGATAGTTCATCTTTCATAAAAATTAACGGGAAAGTAATCCTTTCTCTTCATTAAAGTGTTATCTTTAGAAACGGCAAAGATAAGGCAATTTTGCTTAAGTGTGCATGCTTGTTTTATTTTAATATTGTCGGTGAAGTTATAAACCATTTAAATCTGAAGAGTATGGGAGCTAAAAAAAATTTTGTGATTGATACCAATGTTATCCTTCACGACTATAATTGTTTGAAGAACTTTCAAGAGAATGACATTTATCTTCCCATTGTAGTACTTGAGGAACTTGATAAATTCAAGAAAGGTAACGAACAGATAAATTTCAATGCTCGTGAGTTTGTTCGGGAACTTGACATGATCACCGACGACAACCTCTTTACTAAAGGTGCTCCGTTGGGTGAAGGTTTAGGACGTTTGTTTGTGGTTGCCGGTTCGATAGATTCATCGCGTGTGCACAACTCTTTCCCGGAACGGATTCCCGATCATCAGATACTGTCCGTCGTTGACTGGCTGACGGAGAAGAAACCGAAAATGAAATCCATTCTTGTCACCAAAGACGTCAATCTTCGCATGAAAGCACGTTCTATCGGGTTGCTGTGTGAGGATTATATCAATGATAAGGTAATAAATGTAGATATATTTGAAAAATCGAACGAGGTGTTCGAAGGTGTCGACCCCACTTTGATCGATCGTATCTATTCCTCTAAAGAAGGATTGGATATTAGCGAGTTCGATTTTAAAGATATTATTCATCCTAATGAATGTTTTGTATTGAAGAGCGACCGTAGCAGAGTACTTGCCCGTTACAATCCTTTTACCCATTCCGTTTGTCGCGTAAACAAGACGAAGAATTATGGTATTGAACCGCGCAATGCCGAACAGAGTTTTGCTTTTGAAGTGCTGAATGATCCGAATATCAAGTTGGTAGCTCTTACCGGCAAGGCGGGGACGGGTAAGACCCTGTTGGCTTTGGCTGCAGCCTTAGGTAAACTGACGGATTATAAACAAATTTTGTTGGCACGTCCTATCGTTGCATTGTCCAATAAGGATCTCGGTTTTCTGCCGGGTGATGCCAATGAAAAGGTGGCTCCTTACATGCAACCTTTGTTTGATAATTTGAACGTAATCAAGCATCAGTTCGCTTCCAATTCGAGCGAGGTGAAACGTCTGGAAGATATGCAGAAAAGTGACCAGCTTGTTATTGAGGCTTTGGCATTTATTCGCGGACGTAGCCTGAGCGAGACTTATTGTATCATTGACGAGGCGCAAAACCTTACTCCTCACGAAATCAAAACCATTATAACGCGTGCCGGAGAGGGAACCAAGATGGTGTTTACGGGTGATATTCAGCAAATTGACCAACCTTATCTGGATAGCCAGTCCAACGGGCTTGTCTACATGATAGATCGCATGAGGGATCAGAATTTGTTTGCTCATGTCAATTTGGTGAAAGGGGAGCGTAGCCAGTTGAGTGAGTTAGCAAGTAACCTGATGTAATATTTTATCAAATTCTTCTTCGCTTTGATAAAAAATAGTGTATCTTTGCGGTGCCTAAAACAAAAACTGTCAAACGTGATGAAGCGAAACTTTTTTCATCGGTACCTTTCAGCAAAGGTATTACCGATATGGACTGTTCTATTGATAGATGTCCTTATTATTGTTGTATCCAGTTTGCTGGCTTATGCACTGCGATATGATTTTCGGAGTCTTTTTTCGGAGTCGTCGTCCATAGACGTAACGATTGTATGTACAGTAGCCGTAAACCTGATATTTTTCAGGGCATTCCGTACATACTCTAATGTCCTTCGCTTTTCATCGTTTGTAGATATCATGCGCATCTTCGTGGCACTGACTGTGTCGTATGCATTGCTGCTGATAGCGAGTATAGTGGTGAAAAGCTTTACAAACATAAATGTGGCTCCCATAACGGTGCTGTTCATGTCCTATATCATCAGTTTTGCCATGATGGCATGTTCCCGCATTGTTGTGAAGATCTTCTTCGAAGCGTTGAATTTCGATGGTTCTCGCAGTGCCAATGTGTTTATTTATGGAGCCAAAGAGGCCGGAGTAAATATTGCAAAGGCATTGCGCGTCAGTCTTCGTAATCATTACCGCCTGCGCGGTTTCATAGCCGATGAACCGGAACTGATCAACAAGGTGATGATGGGGGTTAAGGTTTTCCCTAATGATGACACGTTGATTGAGAATCTGGATGACCGGGATGTGCATACCATTATCATTTCTCCTGCAAAAATGGAAGCGCTCAAACATTCTGATATGGCAGACCGCCTGTTGGCACATAACATAAAGCTGATGACGGCTCCTCCATTGAGCGAGTGGAACAATCAATTTCTGGATCGTACCCAGCTGAAAGAAATTCAAATAGAGGATTTGCTGCAACGTAATCCTATCGAAATTGATATTCACAAAGTTGCTTCTCATTTGGAAGGCAAGCGAGTGATGATTACAGGTGCTGCCGGGTCTATCGGTAGTGAGATTATGCGTCAGGTGGCTTCTTTCAATCCTTATAAGCTGATTCTTGTGGACCAGGCTGAAACTCCTTTGCATGATATCCGTCTGGAGTTGCAAGACCGTTGGAGAGATATTGATGCCGAGACTATCATTGCCGATATCTCCAATGTGACGCGTATGGAGGAAATCTTCAGACGTTACAAGCCTCAGTACATTTTCCATGCGGCAGCCTACAAGCATGTGCCGATGATGGAGGACAATGTGTCCGAGTCTATTCAGGTAAATGTTTACGGTACGAGAACGGTTGCCGACTTGGCTGTGAAGTATGGTGCGGAGAAGTTTGTGATGATTTCTACGGATAAGGCTGTGAATCCTACTAATGTGATGGGATGCTCCAAGCGTATTTGTGAGATATATGTGCAGTCACTGGCAAAGAAATTGCTGGCAGAGGGCGGACATGTCACTCAGTTCATCACTACGCGTTTTGGTAATGTGCTGGGTTCGAATGGTTCGGTGATTCCTCGTTTCCGCGATCAGATACAGCGTGGAGGCCCTGTGACTGTGACGCATCCTGAAATTATACGCTATTTTATGACTATCCCCGAAGCCTGTCGTTTGGTGCTTGAAGCCGGAAGCATGGGAAATGGGGGAGAGATCTATATTTTCGATATGGGTAAGCCGGCCAAGCGAATGATCAGCCTTTCCGGGCGTACGGATGTCAAGATAGAATTTACGGGTTTGCGTCATGGTGAGAAGTTGTACGAGGAGTTGCTGAATGTCAAAGAACTTACTAAGCCCACTTATCATGAAAAAATTATGATTGCTACTGTGCGCGAGTACGACTATGATGAAGTGAATGAGCGTATCCAGAAGTTGATTGATGTCAGCTATACTTATGATCAGATGAAAATCGTAGCTGCCATGAAGGATATCGTTCCCGAATTTGTCAGCAAGAATTCTTGTTTTGAAGTGTTGGATAAGAAGAAATGAAGATAAAAAAGGATTTTTGAATTAACGAGGTTATGAATTAAAAAACGGATGATGCGTTCATTGAAGATGCATCATCCGTTTTTTTATGGTATCAACTTCTTTTTATTTGTGTGATGAAAAGTATTTCAGGAATTGTGTACGTTCAAATGTATTGACGCCTTTAATATCTTTGATATTCAGTTTGCCTTTGAATTGAGCTATATTTTCGAATCCTTTGCGTTCCATCCATGCAGAGAGGAAGCGGTTGGCTTCTCCAATAAATGCGTTTGTATTCAGATAGACTGCGCTACATACTTCTACGGCTGAAGCACCGGCAAGGATCGCTTTCACTACTGATTCAGCGTTGGCAACACCACCGGAAGCTGCATAGTCGATCTTATCTACTACTGCAGATGCAATTCCAATCCAGCGGAGCGGATTGGCGA
>OGDY01001486.1_pt1 | contig 26101 bp, 24 predicted proteins | sample 1570341 | NCBI WGS metagenome assembly OGDY01 (sample SAMEA2581972, study PRJEB24529) | metagenome | biome: Human gut stool | place: China | collected 2011 | reverse complement strand
CAAGCGGCAAGCCTTTTTCCACATCCCACGAACGGAAAAAATAGACAGGCTCGTCCCGCTTAAAGCGGTCGAAGATGCAAATGAAGATGACATAACTCGGCTTGAGATCGTCGTAAGGCCGCCCTTGCTCGAGGAAGTCCAAATCCATGTTGGCATGATAGTATCTTGCCCGCTTGTCAAGCGGCGGGCTCTCGCCGGTCTGCATCTCGATTTCCGCCCATAGTTTGTCGCTCTTGAGAAACGCATCAAAACGCACGCCGTGTGCATCACTCTCGAATTTCAAGGTTTTCTGGGGTTCAGACGTTAAGTCCGACAGGGCACCCTTCTCCCTGCCAGAACCATCATCCGCCCTCTCGACATCATCCTCTCCCTCAATATCGTCAAGAAACGGATGCCGGGAATTCATAATTTTAATTTCACCAAACTCCTTATCCGGCAGCACAAGTTCCAAAATTCCGCGGCAAATCTTAGGACTTCGCATTACGTTCATATCTTATCTTTGATTGTTGTGCCAATTCGGCCGGCATTATGTCTTTGCTCTCATGATTATGGTAAACTAATTATAGCACTTGTTGTAAATAAATTCAAGTAATAAAATGTAATTTAATATTTATTTTTCAAGTTACTTTTTTACATTTATACCTTGCATATCCACATTCACCCCCTTTTTCTTCACATAATCGCTGTTATGTTCACTTTCAGCTTTGGTAGTGCAATGGCAGTAACAAAAGCTGATTACAATGAAACATTAGCAAAGACTTACTTTGACAGCGTAATGAAGACTGTTAAGGAATCCGCTAGCGGTACTATCACACTTAAGGGAAACGGTGAAACCTACGAAGTAGGCTATACTGTCTTAGAAGCAAACTACGCTGCAATTTTTGATGCTGCGACAGACTTTGTTAAGGCAAACGCTAATGAACCTTACATCGGAAATGGTGCCGACGCTAGTTACGAAGTTAACAGACTTGAATATGTTCTTAATGATGTGGCAGACAACCAAGAATTAAAGATGACACTTGTTGCTGCACAGTATGCTGCTGACAAGCAGGAAGCTATTGACGTATTAAACGGATTAGACCTTTCTGATTACTCAACTGCTGAACTTACAGACGCACTGAAAAAGGCATTAGATGACAAATGCACAACTTATGTTGATCACATCAAACACCTCATCAGTGATGCAGTCGATGAAATCAACAAAGCTACTTTTACCTCTGATTCTGAAGTGGATGCATATGCAACCGCAAAGGCTAAAATTGATGAATACTTCTATGATGCTGATACAGTAGGAACAAAAGACAATACAAAAGTATTAGCTGTTGAAAAGTACTATGAAGGTCAAAACGGTGCAAAAGTTGGTTTAGGCATTTATGAACTTAATGAAGATTATCAAGTAGCAGGAACAACTTTAGCTAGCTTCACAACAACAGCTGTTGCAGGAGCCGACGCTGTAGACGCTGCAAAAGTTGCTGCTTGGAAAGCTTCAACCGCTCAGAAATATGCTGCTTACCTCAACACAAAGGATGCAGATAAGACTTACGCGGCTAACGTAAAGAAAGTTTTTGACTTCCTTGCAGAAAACGGAATTAACCCTACAGGCTGGGATGGATTCTTCGCAAAAGATGCTGCTAAAACATATGCAAAGGGCTTTGCTACTGCTATCGCTAATGTTGAACAGTTCGAAGCAGACGCTGCAAGATACGCTGCTGAAACAGATGTAAACGGCATTCTCGTTCGCGATGCAAAAGACGTTGCTGACTTAGTAATCGAAGGAACTATGAACGAATACCTTGCTAGAACAGGTATCGGACCAAACACAGCTAAGAACTATAAGACTATCGACGAAGCACTCGCAGCTATCTATAGTTTATACGCATCCCTTGATGATGAGTTATTAGCATTCGAAAAGAAAGTAAGAGAAACTGCTGTTGCAGACTTCTTAGCTGACGCAGAAGCAGACGAAACTTACTATCCTGCAGAACTTGCAAAGGTAAAAGAACTCACTACAGAATATCTTGCAAAGGTAAACGCAATTACTGATGTTGATAAGATTCTGGCTGACAAGGACGGTTATGACAAGGATTACAAAAATAAAGTTAAGGATGTAAAGACTGCTAAACGAGTTGATGCAACAGGAAACTACTCCGCATTAATAACTGCAGCAACTCAGTATGCAGACATCTTAAACAAACAGCTTAAGGGCGACAATAAGTACTACTTAGGCGAAAACAATGCAAAAGTTATCGCAGAAATCAACAAGTTAGTTGGTAATGCAGGCGCTAGAACAACTAAAGAAATCAACGCATTATCCGGAGACGCAATTGCTCTCGTAACAAGTCTTCCGACAGTTGGTGCTGTTGACGCTGCTAAGGACGCTGCAGACGATGCAGTAAAAGCACTTCCGAGAACTGCAAAAGTTGCTGACAAGGCTCTCGTTGACGCTGCAATCGCAGCTGTAGATGCTTATGAAACAATTTCCGCTGCAACTTATGGCGGTAAAGCTGTTGAAAATGCTGTTCTTCAGTATGCATATGCTGTAAACAACGAATTGACTGCAAAAGTTAAAGCAGTTGATAAGACAGACAAAGCTGCACTTAAAGCATTAAAAGACGAAATTAAGACTTTCGTAGATACTTATGAGGATTATGCAGTTAAGGATGCTGTTGCAGATGTATTTAAAACTAATAAGGATAAATTAAATGGATATCTTAAGGACATCCAGGATGCTGCAGCAGCTGCTGTAACAAAGGCTATTTCTGCTATTCCGGTAAAGGCTAACCTTACAGAAGCACATAAAGCAACTGTAGAAGCTGCAAGAAAAGCATATGATGCTTATGTAGCTGAATATACAGATTACTATGTAGCATATAAAGCCGCTGGCTACAAAACAGATGGATTCGTAGCAGACGATTTCAACTACCAGTCCTTATTCAATGCTGAAACTCAGCTCGGACTTAACAATAATCCTGCAGATGCAGTTAAAGCATTAAAGATCACTGCAAGATCAACAGCTAAGAAGGGCTCCATCACAGTTAAGTGGTCCGTAGTTGGCGAAGCTGACATCGACGGATACCAGATCTGGAAGTCCAAGAAGGCTAACAGCGGATACAAGAAAGCATTCACAACTACTAAGAAGTCTTACAAGAATTCTAAGGGCCTCAAGAAGGGAACTAGATACTACTACAAAGTAAGAGCTTACAAGGTAATCGATGGTAAGAATGTTTACTCCGATTGGTCCAACAAGGCTAACAGAAAGGCTAAATAAGAATCTGTTCTGATTCAAACCCAAAAACTGATCATTACAAAAGCCCTCTCCGGCAATCCGGAGGGGGCTTTGTGCTGAGTTAACTTCGAGGAAACTTTTGAATTTTTGTGAAATGTCGGCGCATATCATTTAAAAAAATGTGAAAACTATTCTTGAATAATGCAAAAAAATGTGATACCATTCAATTGGAGGGATTGATATGGAGCTATTAAAAAGAAAAATTGATAGTTTTCTTACAGAGTGGAAACAAAACGAAGACCGGCTCCCACTTATTGTTAAGGGTGCAAGGCAAATCGGGAAGACCAAATCCATCGAAACATTCGGCAAAGCGAATTATAAAAACATGGTGGAAATCAATTTTGCACTGCAAAAACAGTATAAGAGCATCTTCGATGACGGTTTTGAAGTTGAGAAAATAATTAAAAATATAACCCTGATTGACCCTTCGAAAGAATTTATTCCCGGAGAGACGCTTTTGTTTTTTGATGAAATTCAGGATTGCATAAATTGTGCAACATCACTTAAGTCCTTCAAACTCGACGGGCGTTATGATGTAATCTGTTCGGGCTCGCTTATGGGGATAAATTACAATGAAATCGAATCCAACAGTGTAGGATATAAAGAAGACTACGAAATGCATTCTTTAGATTTTGAGGAATTTTTATGGGCCAAGGGATATTCCGAAGGGCAGGTAGAAGAATTTTACCAACATATGGTTACACTTCTTCCTTTTTCACAGCTTGAGTATGATGTGCTGCTTGGAAATTTCAGGGAATATATGGTGATTGGCGGTATGCCGGCTATTGTTAAGACTTTTATAAATAATGGAAATTACAGTGGCACTTTGAAAATGCAGCAGCAAATTCTAAAGGACTATGAAGAAGATATTACCAAATATGCCAACGGACTCGATAAAGGAAAAATTCTGAATGTTTACAGGAAAATCCCTGTTTTTCTTGGAAAAGAAAACAAAAAGTTTCAAATTACAAAAGTTGCTCATAATGCACGGAATCGAGATTATGTCGGCACGGTTGAGTGGCTTGAAAACGCAGGCATCATCAATGTCTGCTATTGTATGGCACAGCCGGAGCTGCCGCTAAAGGGCAATTACAACCCCGATAATTATAAACTGTACTTCGGAGACATAGGGCTGCTGATTGCCTCACTTGATGATGAGGTGCAGGACGACCTCCGTGCCAATAAAAATTTTAACACATATAAAGGTGCCATATATGAAAATGTTGTCGCTGACGAATTAAAAAAGCAAGGCTATCATCTTTATTTTTACAGAGATGAAAGAGGTGCAATCGAAATCGATTTTTTAGTCAGAGATTCCGAATCCCTTGTTCCCATCGAAGTCAAAGCAGATGACAATATGGCAAAGTCTCTTAACAAAATGATTGACAGCAGCTCATTTGGCGATGTGAAATATGGCATTAAATATTGCAACAAAAATATAGGCTTCAACGGCAAATTTTATACTTTCCCATATTTCCTGTCTTGCTTTACCAGAAGATTTCTTAAAGAGAAGAATGACAATTTACTCCTGTAGTTACAAAGCCCCCTCCGGATTCCCGGAGAGGGCTTTTGTAGCAAATGACGTTATATTTTTTTTGCAAGAGTTGGGGGAGTAATAATGGGATTCTGTCCAAAAGACGAGGTAATCTGCCCAATAAGTAAGGTTATTCTATTCATTAACTGAGCGGTAACAAAATCACCATTGCTTCTGAACTCCTCAGCCAAATTTATACTTGACCATTCATGTTCGGATTTTTTTGCATTAAACTTTAGATATGCACCGAAGGAAACGCTCAAATTAAAAACTTCATCCGGCTCAAAAGTGAGAGTTCTCATTATTATAATTCTCACACCTTCGTCATATAAGTCGACCTTTATGTTGTCATGGCACAATAATGTAAATTCCGTATTGATCTTTTCGCTTTGCGTGTTTGCTTTGTTATAATTTACAGCATCCAAAAATATTTCCTGCACCGGGTCAAAGTAGTTAATCAAATTTTTAATCATAATGATTTCACCTCTTCTCCATAGCTGGATTTTATTTCAAACTGGAGTACATTATCAGTATGCACCGTAGTTTCGTTTCCGTATCTTGCATTGCCGATACGTAATGTTTCTGTTAAATCTCTAATACTTTCTGCCAAGGTTTGTGTTTGGAAACTTTGTGCATCAATAAACATTGAGACCGCTTTTTCAATCTCAGCATTAAGGGAGCATCCGTCCTTAAATGCGCATAGAGCCATCTTTCGATGAAGCACCGGAGATATTCGAACATTAAATGTCCCCTTGTACTCCTTTTCAGGAGTTTTTCCTACTTCTTTGCAAAACTCGAGATAGTCATCTACCGCTGCATGAAATTCTTCTTTAATGCTTGCAATGTCATTGGCTTCAAAATCAACATAGTCATTGATTCCCTCAATTTTTCCTCTTAGCGTCATGGACTCAGCAACAAATTCAATTTTTGTGTGATATCCTTTATATTCCATTATGTTTTCCATCATATTTCACCCAATTCCTCCAAACGCGCCGCTAAATCCTTTGTTGCCCCAATATCCATTACGTCTCCGGGGTGGGGCTTATGTAATAAGATAATACGCTGATCTGTAGTCCTATAGAACTTAACCCTTGAACCGGATGTTTTTCCTTTGCTATTCTCCTCAAATCCGAGTTGTGATAACAAACACCTGGCCTCAGAGTATGTATAATCTTTCGGACGAGATAATAATCTCTCTTTTGCCTTCTCAAGTTTACTCATACACACAACCTTTTCAATGCAACTATTGTATAGTTGCATTATATCATAATTGCTGATTTTGTCAATATTATAAGTTTATACATACTTTTTTTATTTATGGAATATATCCTCGATATCAGTCATCCGGCCTCACCACCCGGGGTTCTGCTCTAATGCCGGATTCAACGATACCTCACGAAGCGGCAATGGGAAGAGATAGTGTTTCGAAACATCAAATGTACGGCTTTCTGCTTTCTGTACCAACAAAAATCCGTTCTTATCCAAAGTTACGTCTTTTCCCGGTATAGTTGTCGGATAGAGCGCCGAGTCAAACTTCGCACCCAAGATGGCTACCGGTAATTCCGATTCGGCTGTTTTCCAGCGGATAATGTCATCGTAACGGAACGATTCGGCAGCCAGTTCCACCCTGCGTTCCCGGCGGATCTCTTCGCGCATGCTCAAACCATGCTGTTCTACAAAAGCATTGGTCAAGGCAGGCAATTGGTCGGGATGACCTTCGAAACGGGCACGGAGCCGGTTGACGGAAAGGTTCAGGTCGGCATCCGAGATCTTATCTTCCAGTTCAAAACAGGCCTCAGCATAGATAAGCAACACTTCGGCATAACGAATCAGTATTTCATCAATCCGCGACTTCATATTCGAGTAAGATTCTTCGTCACCATACTTCTTGAACATGTATCCGGTACGTGTCTGGCTCGAAAGGTTGGGTACAAATGGTTTTCCCAGGAACGGATCTCCCGGTTTCCAGAGAGTAAGTGCCATACGCGGGTCGCGGTTCTCAAACTCCTTACCGGCAGGCAGATATTCTACTTTATAAGCAGACTTCTCCACAGGAAGCCCGTCTTTACAGAGAAATGCATCGGCCAGCACTTTGGTAGGGGTGTGAGAGGGATCGGCTATCGTAGCGCGGATACGGGAATTGTATGTATCAGCCTCAGCAGAATAACGATATGAAAGAATGTGCTCGTCCGAGTCTTCTCCGGGCAGCAGGAACAGATCGCGGTAATCTTTATACAAAGAATATTCTTTCGTGTCAATCAGCCGCTTACTGGCTTCTTTGGCCATCTGAAGATATTTCTTATACTCTCCGTCACCGTGGAACTTATTTCTCGTGCCGCAATAGAGCGCCACACGGGCAAGCATTGCCTGGGCAGCTCCCTTGGTCAGTCGTCCCACGTCGGTAGACAATTTGCTTTTCAGCGGAATGTGGGTCTCCGCAAATTCAAGGTCTTCGATGATACCTGCAATCACTTGTTCTTTAGGAGTGCGGGGGCCCATCAATTCTTCCGAGTCCATATCGAGCGTGCTCAGTACATAGGGAACATCGCCAAAACGCTTCACTAAATTAAAATAGAAATAGGCTCTGAAGAACCGGGCTTCACCGGCATAACGGTTCTTGACGGCATCCGAAACTTCGGCATTCTGATAATTCTCCAGAAAATTATTGGCATTCCGGATTTGCTTATACGCCGCAGTCCAGATAGCATCTGTATTGCCCGGACTCTGAGTTCCCGAACTGACTTGATTGCTCACGTTAGCAAAACCGTCCGCACTCTGGTTATCTAATGTATACGAACGATTCATATTCTGATAAAACACATTGGTGGCCAGTCTCAAATCGCTTTCCGACTTCCAGAAGCTGGCAGGTGAAAGATTGGTTTTAGGTTCCCGATCCAGGAAATCGCTACAGCCACACAATACGATTGCAGTCAGCAACCAAAGATATATAGTTTTCATCTTCATAATTCAAGAATTAAAATGTCACGTTTAGTCCAAATGAAAAGTTTCTCATGATAGGATATACATATCCGTCTACATTAGACAGCTCCGGATCGAAGTTATCGTTCAGTTTGCTATACTCACAAAGGTTATCGCCGCTAAAATAGACTCTCAAGCGCTGGATGCCCCATGATTTGGTCAGTTTCGGGTCTATCGTATATCCCAGTTGCAGATTTTTCAGACGTACGTAAGCCGCATTCTGCAACCAGTGGTCGGAAATCTGATAGTTATGATTGGCTCCGGCATAATAGCGCGGAAAGGCTGCATTCGGATTCTCCGGAGTCCAATAGTCATTGTGCATCTTATAGGAGAAGTTATTCCAGGTAGCATAATAGGGATTCATCACCTCACTCGACAAATAGAAATTTCTTTTGCCTACGCCCTGGAACAGTATTCCCAGGTCGAACCCTTTCCATGCCGCAGTCAGATTCAATCCAAAGGTGTACCGCGGAGTGGTGGTGCCCAGATATTCCAGATCGTTAGGAGCTGAAATCTTTCCATCTCCGTCTTTATCAACATACTTAATATCACCTACACCGGTAATAGATTTATTATAAGCAGCCGAATTCTTAACTTCCTCTTCAGACGTGAAATATCCGTCGGTGCGGTATCCGAAGATTGACCCCAGAGAATATCCCTGAACTTTCTGATTGACACCGGCCACAAATCCGTTATACTCCACTCCGTAATCGACGAGCTTATCTTTCTGATCGGATAAGTTGAAACGGGCACTATAGGAAAAGTCTTTAATCCGGTCTTGCCAGCCTACGGTCACTTCCCAGCCCTTCACTTCAAGTTCTCCATAATTGCCGGTAGGCACATCGACTCCAATCACACTCGGAACCTCGACATTGACCAGCATGTCCTTGTTCCGTTTGATGAAATATTCTCCGGTCACTGTCAGACGGTTTCTGAGAAACGCCATGTCTACCGCAAAATTATTCATTTCTACCGTTTCCCAGGTTCTTGTTTCCGATGGCAGTTTGGAAATGATGGCCCACTGTCCGAGTTCCGACTTAAACGGATAGTACCCCTTAATATTATAACTGGCAATATGGTCATACATTCCTAACCCGTTCTGGTTTCCCAACTGTCCCCAGGAAATACGGAGCTTCAGGTTATCGAAAATGCGCTGATTCTTCATGAACTTCTCTTCCGTAATTCGCCAGCCGACCGAAGCGGAAGGAAATACACCCCATCTGTGCTTTTTTGAAAAACGTGAAGAAGCGTCCGCACGGAAGTTGGCCTCAACCAGATATTTGGAAGCAAACGCATAATTCATACGCATGAATCCTGAAACCAATGCCCATTCATTTTCATCGGCACCATTCGACCATCCGTCCGTATCACCCAGATTAAGCGCAGGCAGTTCATTTCCTATGATATCGGTACGTTTTCCCTGAAGATCTTCATACAGATTCTCTTCTGCCGACCATCCTCCAAGAACATTAATATCGTGTTTTCCAAATACACCTTTGTATTCGGCAATCAGTTGCCCGGTCAGATATTGTCGATGGGAATTGTTCTGCGTTACAGAGTTCGGGCTTTTCTGTCCAAAAGCAGTCGAGATTAAACCTTCCACACCATATTTTCCATAAGCTCTACGCCATTCCTTTTTTTGTCCGTCAAGAATATTCGCACCTCCGACGGCCCGTAGAGAAAGACCTTTCACCGGTTTATACTCTAAAGTAAATACTCCTTCAATCCGTTGATTACGGGTACGCCCTTCACCGCCTTCTTTCAAGGCCTGAATCGGATTCAACTGCATTCGGTGGCGGGAATAATTTCCATTCGGATCATAAATAGGCATATTGGGACCGGCCTGTATAAAAGTGATATAAGGAATTGACCACGAACCTTCGGCAGCATGATAGAGGTTTACTCCCCGTGAATAGCTGATACGGCTATCAAACGACAGCTTGTTCTTTATCAATTCAACACTGATATTTGAGCGGAGATTAATACGGTCATAATTGTCAGGACCATATTCAGAAAACATTCCATTCTGATCAAGCCAGCCGATGGAAAAGAGATACTTCAAACGATCAGATGCTTTCGAAATAGTTAGGTTATGGGTCTGCTGAAAACTATGATCCATCATCAGACCGATCCAGTCCACATCCGAAGTATATATCCACTCTTTACCGTTAGGAATAGCAATGGTATTGGGATCTTTAATAGCATCAATTGCTTTCTGTGAAAAAGGAGCAGCCAATCCGGCATTGGCAAATGCAACGTTGGATAATAATGCATGGTCCAATCCCGTATTGCTTTCAGGTAAACGCGTAGGAGAATTAAAAGAAAAATTACCGGTATACTCTACCTTCACCTTCTCCGAAGCCCCCTTCTTAGTAGTCACCAATACCACTCCCTCGGCAGCACGTGCACCATAAATAGCAGCAGAAGCGGCATCTTTCAATATTGAAATGGTTTCAATATCCTGTGGATTTACCACATTAATATCTCCCGGCATACCGTCGATAATCACTAAAGCACCGGCGCTATTGATGGAAGTGTTTCCACGTATCTTGAAAGAGGCAAACTCTCCGGGCTTTCCGGTACCCGAACTGACTGTCAGCCCCGATACTGTTCCCTGAAGTGCATCCGTGGCACTACGGATGGGACGGTTTTCAATGACATCCGACTCGATGGTCTCAACAGCACCTGTCAGGTTTACTTTCTTCTGCGTACCGTAACCCACGACAACAACTTCGTCCAGCAACTCGGCATCTTCTTTCATCTTTATCTTCAGAGTCTTGCCGGGAATCACTTTGACTTCTTGTTTGGCATATCCGATATACGAGATGACAAGTATGGCTCCCGGAGATACATCCAACGAAAAGCCGCCGTTGAGATCTGTTATAATTCCGTTGGTAGTGCCCTTCTCAAGTATACTGGCACCTATGATGGGCTCCCCCGCCATGTCGGTAATCTTCCCTTTCACCGGAATTTTGTCTTCCTGCTGTACGATTATCGTATTCCGGGGGCTGTGCTTGTCGGACAAAATGATGTGTGTTCCTTCCATTTCGTACAAGACTTGATTTCCAAGCAACTGATTCAGGACCTCCGATACGGGTTTCTCTGAAACATGGATTGATGCGTGTCTTTTCACATCGACAGCATTCGAGTACATAAACAGGTAATCTGTCTGACGTTCTATCTCATTCAGTATTTCCTCTAAAGGGACATTCGTTTTTTTAATGGACACTCTTGCATTCTGAGAATTGACAGTACCTGCCATGGCACCGAATACACAAAAGAAAAGTAAGAATGTAGTGACTCTCATAGTTTTAAATAATGGTTTGATTGACGAATTTTTAGGTACATAAAAATCCGTGCAACGAGTATTTTTCATATCTTTGCTTTATAAATTCATTTAATATTTTTCTTTTTCAGGTAAAAGAAGAATGTTTCTCCTTTAGGCTGGTAGGTATTGCAGTACTTACCGGCCTTTTGTTTCAATCAGATTTAAGCGGTATTCTTCATAGGCAGTATTCTTATTAAAGGTTCAACAATTTATTTAATGGTAAATGTATTCTTCTCATCATCCCGGACGTACTTAAAGTTCACGTCCCTCTGCAAAACACGTAATGCATATTCTATTCCGTCGGACAAGCGGAACTTGACAGTAAGTACCGGATTGTCTACTTTGGCGGCATCAAATCCTATCCCGACACCATAATACTTTTCAAACTCTCGCAGTATTTCAGTAAACCGTTTACTCTTAAAACAAATCAGTCCTTCACGCCAACGGTAAGTATCAAAATCAGTGATTTTTTCGACAGTCATTTTGCCCCCTTTAAGTACGGCTTTGTACGAAGGACGCAGCGTTAACTGGGAATTGCCTGCTTTCACACGGACACTTCCCTCTATCAAGGCTGTCTCAAACTCCTTGGTACCCGAATAGGCTTCTACATAAAACCGGGTGCCGAGTACTTCAATCTGTTCTTTTTCGGAAGTATGTACCACAAAGGGTTTCTTTGCATCATGCGTTACCTCAAAATAGGCTTCGCCGTCTATCTCTACGTCACGTCTTTTATCTGCAAAGTTTTGCGGATACTCAATTCGGGTATTGGAGTTAAGCCAGACACGGCTGCCGTCGGGAAGAGTGATGTTCGCCATCTGTCCCTTCAAAGTGCTGACCACACTTCTCGATTCTGTTTCGGAGGGTCGGTTAAGCCAGAAATACGTTGTCCCTAAAGCAATCAGCAGAACAGCCACCACCTTCAGGCATTCAAAACCGATTCTACGGATCATCCGTCGTCGCCCGGCCTGCTTTTGGACAGAAACGGCCCGCTCCTTCAGAATAATCGTATCGAAGAATTTCCTCTCCCGAAGATATTCCTTCCAGTTTTCTTCGGAAGCTTCAATATACTGGCGGATCTTCTTTTCTTCTTCAGAACCGGCATCCCCGTTAAAGTAGCGATATAATATTTCTTTTTCTATTTTCATAGGTCTGTTTTTATCTGCATTCATCTTAATAACACGCAAACAGATTACCTCCCTAGTAAAAAAGTTCTTTTTTTATGGGCAGTACCTTCTTCGGATACCCGGAATACATTTTTCTGAATGTTTTTTTAAGTGAGGAAGTCATATAAGAAAGGGAACAAGACCAGATAGTCCTTCAGAGCTACACGAAGCTCTTTGGTGGCTTTGGAGATATGAAATTCAACGCCTTTTACAGTCATTCCCATTATCTCGGCTATTTCTTTGTGGGATTTATTTTCGTAACGGCTCAGAACAAAAATCCGGGCGGTATTGGCGGACAGACGGGAAATCACATGATCGATAATGTTCTGCACCTCTCCGGCAAATAAAGCACTGGGTTCACAGGCATCCAAAGTGGCGATACGATTGGACAACTCCCATTCTGAATGAGAACTGACGCGATCGGACACTTCATTGACCAATTGTAAATGGCGGAGATGATTAAGGCACTTATTCTTTACGACTGTAAGGACATAGGCAGAAGGATTGATCTCAGAAGAGATCTTAAGACGGTTTTCCCAATAGGACATTAAAGCCTCCATAACGATATCTTCGGCTACGATCTCGTCACGCGTATAAGTCCATGCAAACCGGATAAACCGTTGCTGATTCTCGGAAAAGAACTTGTTGAACCGGATTAAGTCACTGGAATTGGAGGGCATACGCTAAAATAAAAGTTAATTCATTTAGCACAAAAATAAAAAACAAAAGCTATATAAACAAACTTAAATACTAATAAATTCAGCGCGATTGCCCCTATATACCAATAATATACTACACCAGACTTATCTCTGACGAATCAGATTCATAAACTCTTCGCGGGTTTTAGCCTGGTTGAAAGCACCTGTAAAATCGGAAGTAGTAGTTACAGAATTTTGTTTCTCAACACCACGCATCTGCATACACATGTGTTTGGCTTCAACGACAACCATCACTCCCAATGGATTGAGGGTTTCCTGGATGCACTCTTTAATCTGGAGCGTCATGCGCTCCTGCACTTGCAACCGGTGAGAGAAAATATCTACCACCCGGGCTATCTTGCTAAGTCCGGTGATATAACCGTTAGGAATATAAGCCACATGCGCTTTGCCGTAGAAAGGCAGCATGTGATGTTCGCAAAGAGAGAAGAAATCGATATCTTTCACAATCACCATCTGGCTGTATTCTTCCTGAAACTTAGCCGAACGAAGCACTTCATGCGGATCCATGTGATAACCTTTAGTCAGAGTCAACATAGCTTTAGCAACACGTTCGGGGGTCTTCAGTAAACCTTCCCGTTCGGCATCCTCACCTAAAAGAGTGATAATACTGCGATAATGCTTCTTTAAATCCTCCAAAGCCGGAGAGTTGATTTCTTCTTTTTCTAACATAATTACAGGGGGATATTGATTTGATCTTTAACAATAGAGACTTCCTTAAACACACCGGTTGCTTTCAGCTTGCGCATCATGGCATCAGCTTCTTCGATACTACGAAAATCGCCTACCCTGCACAACCAGCGGGGAGGATTGAAAGAGGTATAAACGGAAAGTTCCGGAAAATACTCCTTAACCCGGGAGCCTACGTTATGCGCCTCGTTCTTGGCCTGGCGAGTATTATTGCCGGCATAAGTCTGTATCCGGTATCCGGAAGACTTGAGTATCTTCTGTTCACCGGTACTGGGAGGAACACTACCCAATAAAGCTGCAATGCGTGGATCTTGATGAATGGTCACTTTCCCTTGCCCCGGCACGTTACGTTCCAGACTCTTCACAATATCGCTTTGAGCCTGTACGCCTGCCGCAAGAACCAATAATAAAAACAGTAAGCTCAATTTCTTCATAAGCTTGTCAATTGAGGAATGGAGAACTGAAAATTGAGAATGGATTGATTGGTATAACCAACATTCCCAACTTCCAGTTCTTAATCTTTTAATTAATTGAATGCATCAATGATACCTTTGAAATCGGCAACCTTCAAAGCAGCACCACCGATCAAGCCACCGTCAACATCCGGGTTGGCAAACAGTTCTTTTGCATTAGAAGGTTTACAGCTACCACCGTAAAGGATAGAAGTGTTGTCGGCAATTTCTTTTCCATATTTTCCGGCCACAGCAGAACGGATAAATGCATGGATTTCCTGTGCCTGGTCAGGAGTAGCAGTTTTACCTGTACCGATAGCCCAAACCGGTTCGTAAGCCAAAACGATCTTAGCAAAGTCTTCTGCAGAAAGATCGAATACAGATTCTAACTGAGCAGCAACCACTTCGTTCTGTTTGTTAGCTTCGCGTTCTTCCAGAACTTCACCGATACAGAAAATAGGAGTCAAACCGTTAGCCAAAGCCAATTTCACTTTGTCTTTCAGGATTTCAACTGTTTCACCGTAGTAAGCACGACGTTCTGAGTGACCCAGGATGACATATTTAGCACCTGTAGAAGCAACCATAGCGGCTGAAACTTCACCTGTGTAAGCACCTGATTCTTTATCAGCGCAGTTTTCAGCACCAACACCAATCTTGGCAGCATCTACAAGAGGAGTTACAGAAGCAAGGTGGATAAACGGAGTACAGATGATAACATCACAGTTAGGCTTTTCGTTAGCCAATGCTTCATTCAGTTCTTTTGCAAGAGCAATACCCTCTTGGAGGGTTTTGTTCATTTTCCAGTTTCCTGCAACAATGTTTTTTCTCATTTTGTTTTTTATTAAAAGGGTTAATAAATTTACGATTCAATTATTCATTCTTCTGCGTTTCAGAAGAGACTTGTGAATTTCCGGCAGCTTTGTCAGCAGCCTTTTTACGTTTCTTTTCAAGACGCTTCACAACCAGAATATCAACTCCCAAAACCATCAATAAAGGGATAGCAAACCAAAGGAGCACATAACCGATCGTATGCACATCGCTCTCTTGTTTCTGTTTTCCCAGTTCAAGATTTTCCAGTTTGTCAGTCAGGGCATATTCATCAGGCAATTCACTATCACTCCATTTATTTAAAATGGTACCTTCTTTAATCAGCATCAGTCCCGGATTGGAACGTATCATCGTTTTCAACGTAATATCATCCATCAGGCAGAACGGATATTCCGCTCCGGTTTTATCTTTCCATTGTTCTATCTGATAATCCAGCGAAGAGGTCAGGCAGTAAAAGCCATAACCATGCTCTACCGCATAATCATAAATCTCATTTATCAGATCGATGTTACTGTCATCTGCCTCTTCAATCCGATGGGCTACCAATAAGAATGTATAGTTTTTATCTGCCAGTACTTTATCTGTAATATCTTCACCTGTTTCAAGATTAGTCATTGAGAAATCATGGATAGAAGGCTCATAACCTTTCTCTTTCACAACGGTCCGCGCTTCAATGAATTTCCAGGTACTATCGGGATAATTTTCCAACGAGAACTCTTTCTTTTCACCATTCTTCTCCAACACGAAAACACTCTCGTAAACCGTCGGCTTTGCCCCTGCCGGGATACTCATGTTTTCCGGAATATTCTTCCCTATCTTATAAGGACGAAAATCCAGTATCGGCAAGTTGCCCAGACAATAGAACGAAAGCGCAAACACAAACAGGAAAGTATATAGAGATACGAGCCATTCCATCTTAGCACTGATAAAACGGATCATCTGATGCTTCCACCGGAAAACGGAAATTGCTGCAATCAGCAAAATAACATTCTTCCAAAATGTTTGCCAGTTTGTCAATACCCAAGCGTCACCGAAACAACCACAATCGGATACCGGATTAGCCAATGCCAAATACAGAGTAAGAGGGGTCATACAGATCATCAGCAACAAAGCCAACCAGGTAGCGGTTGTTTTCCGGATACCAAAAAACAGAAACACACCTACCGAAAACTCGACAGCTGACAAAACAATACCCGCCAACAAAGGGAAAAAGGCCGGAAACCACGTTCCCATCCCGAAAGCATCCAGATAATCTTGTATCTTATATTCCGATCCCAACGGATCGACTGCTTTCACGAATCCTGAAAAGATGAACACCCCTGCCAGCACGAAGCGGCACAGATTGGTCCATACTTTCTGAATAATATGTAGCTCCTTATCCTTCAAATTCTATCTTAATCAATCCGAAAACAGAATAGTTAATCATATCCATGTAATTAGCGTCAATGCCTTCTGATACCAATGTCTGACCGGCAAGGCTCTCTATCTGCTTGGTACGATAAATCTTCATCAGTATCAAATCAGTATACGAGCTAACGCGCATACTGCGCCATGCCTCATCATAATCATGATTCTTGGCAAGCATCAATTCCAATGCTTCCTTTGCATACTTATCGTACAAAGCCAATGCTTCATCTACTGTTATATCAGCCGACTCTGCATATCCGAGTTCCAATTGTATCAACCCGATAATACCATAGTTGACAATAGCAATAAACTCGGAACGGATTCCTTCGTCGACAAGAGTCACCCCTTTTACTTCAATACTACGAATACGGTTGGCTTTGATAAATATCTGATCTGTTACGGAAGCAGGACGCAGAATACGCCATGCAGGACCGTAATCATGCAGTTTCTTAGAGAATAGGTCACGGCATAATGCTATGACATGTTCAAATTGTTGCCTGGTATCTTTCATTTCCTTACAAATAGTGTGCAAAGGTAACAATAATTAAAGAAAAATGAAAAGAGGGCACTCTAAATAATATTAAAGTGCCCTCTTCCGTCTATGTAGTATAACTATTATGAACAGCGCAATACTTGCCCCGGACGAAGTGTTGTCTTCGTGGTAATACGATTCAACTTGCAAAGTGTGCTAACTGAAACACCGCGCAGTTTAGCGATTCTGGACAAACTGTCGCCTTTCTTAACCTTGTAATATCTGATTTCGCCGTCCGATGCTATATTAGTATCATGTGAACCGGCTTTGTTACGTTCGTAACCTCTTGTTTTTCTGAATGTATATGTATCGGCAACGATATCCTGTTTCGGGAAGTCGAACATTAATGCAGGATTGATGGCAATACCCAGGAAACGGGTCTCAAAATGCAAGTGAGATCCCGTTGAACGTCCGGTATTTCCTCCCAAGGCAATGGGTTCACCGGCTTTTACCAATTGGTTCTCTTCTACAAGCTGTTTGGATAAGTGACCGTATACGGTTTCCAGTCCATTGTCGTGACGAATAACGACATATTTACCATAACCTCTACGTTCATACTTCACAATACGTACCTTTCCGTCGAAAGCAGCTACAATAGTATCTCCAATGTTCACTTTGATGTCAAGTCCATTATGCATTCTTCTCCAGCGTGGTCCGAAGGGAGAAGTGATACGGGTACTGGGAGTAGGCATGTGGAAGCCCGTGAGATCGATTGTATAAGAATCGGGAATTATAGCATCCTTTCCGTAAGCATGTACGTACTGGTTGTTCCAATTAGGATACAGACTCAGTGCAGGATATTCAGACTGTTCTGCGCGAATCTGTTTCTGCAATGCTAATGAATCTACACTTTTTAATTTTCTGTCAATCGGTGCCTGACGGGCAATCAAATCCTGAGAAAAAGAGTTCAGGCTGATCATAGCCGCAGCGGCAATCATTACTGTTTTAATGCAATTGAAATTCATTCGTCTTGTTTAATTCAATTCAATCAATATTCGTCATTTGCATACAGGTAGTCAAAAGTAGCCTGTTTGTAATCGAATATTTCTTCCGGTTTAAAGAATCTGTTTAATTCGACAACTGCGGTTTCCGGCGAATCAGAGGTATGAACAATGTTCTCTTGAAAGCTCATACTATAATCTCCGCGAATGGTCCCCGGGGCTGCCAGACGTCCGTTAGTTGGTCCTGCCAATGCACGAACGGCTTGAATAGCATCCACACCTTCAAAACAACAAACGATAACGGGAGCCGTCATCATAGAATCTTTCACTCGCTGAAAGAATGGTTTCGAACTAAGGTGTGAATAATGCTCACTTAACACTTCATCTGTCAACTGCATCATTTTCATTCCTGCCAAACGCAATCCTTTACGCTCAAAACGACGAGTAATCTCGCCAACCAGTCCTCGCTGAAGAGTACAAGGTTTCAGAATGACCAATGTTTTTTCCATCATAACGTACAGTTTCAAAAGGTTAAAGTGCTCATTTATTTTAAAATTCCTCCAAAGATAGCATTTCTAAGCGAAACGGCAGGTATCCTCTTAACTATTTTTTATAAGGATAAATAGCAGAATTAAAGAAATATTTCTCTAAACCTCCATAAACAGAGGAAATAAAGAGAAATATGTTATGCAACATGTTTATGTAAAAAAGCTACATGTTTAACCGTTTTTCAGCTAATGGCAGCCCAGTTAACATTCGTCTTGCGCAATGCTTTCAGCTGCCGCCATAGAATTTCATTCTCCGGCAACACGCCACCCGGATCGGCATCCGTTATTTCTTCTGCGATATTACGCACGTATTGCAAGAGTTGACCGTCACGGGCAATATCCGCAATCTTTAAGTCGAAAGCAATACCACTTTGCTGTGTACCTTCCAGGTCACCTGGTCCCCGGAGTTTAAGATCGGCTTCAGCTATTTCAAATCCGTCATTGGTGCGTACCATTATTTCCAGACGTTTCCGGGTCTCTTCAGTCAGCTTATAGGTAGTGACCAGAATGCAATATGATTGGTCGGCTCCACGCCCTACCCGGCCACGCAACTGATGTAACTGTGAAAGTCCGAAGCGTTCGGCATTTTCGATAATCATCACCGAAGCGTTAGGCACATTCACTCCTACTTCAATCACTGTAGTAGCTACCATAATCTGCGCTTCACCCGAAATAAAAAGTTGCATCTGCGCATCTTTCTCGGCAGGTTTCATTTTGCCATGCACTTTACAAACCTTACAGTCGGGAAACTCCTCACAAATATGCAAATACCCTTCTTCAAGATTTTTCAAATCAATCTTTTCACTCTCCTTAATCAAGGGATATACAATATAAATCTGGCGCCCTTCTTCAATTTGTTTACGTACCGAACGATATAAACTTTCTCTCCGGTTATCAAACTGGTGAATAGTAGAGATCGGCTTACGTCCGGTAGGCAATTCATCTATGACAGAGACATCCAAATCACCATAAAGTGTCATTGCCAGCGTACGTGGAATCGGAGTAGCAGTCATAACCAATACATGGGGCGGCTGAATACTCTTGCTCCACAGTCTGGCACGCTGTGCCACACCAAAGCGGTGTTGTTCGTCAATTACGGCCAATCCTAAAGAAGCAAAATTTACAGTATCTTCAATAACGGCGTGGGTACCGATCAATATATGTACATCTCCGGTCAGGAGTCCCGCAAGGATAGCTTCCCGTTTCTTTCCTTTCACCGAACCTGTCAGGAGTTCCACCCGCACATCCATTCCAAACAACAACTCTTTGATTGTATCGTAATGTTGGTTAGCCAAAATCTCAGTAGGCGCCATCATACAAGCCTGAAAACCATTATCAAGGGCAATCAGCATACTCATCAAGGCCACCAGTGTTTTCCCACTTCCCACATCCCCCTGCAACAGGCGATTCATTTGCTTTCCGCAACCGACGTCCTGCCGGATTTCTCTCAAAACCCGCTTTTGAGCCCCGGTCAGTTCGAAAGGAAGATTCTTAGAATAAAATGTATTGAAGATTTTACCGACTGTTTCGAAAACATAACCGCGGTATTTACGTTGCCGGTCTTTGGCATATCTCAGAATATTGAGCTGTACATAAAAGAGCTCTTCGAACTTAAGACGATATTCCGCCTTCCTCAACAGCTCCGGATTAGAAGGAAAATGAATATTCCGTAAAGCTTCCGTCAAAGGCATCAGATGATGGTCGGCAATCAGTTTAGGTGAAAGTGTCTCGGGCAAAGGCTCCTGAATCTGTCCGATAATGGTTGCCATCATCTTTTCAATGGCATGGGAGTTGAGAAAGCTACGTTTCATCTTCTCCGTTGTATTATAATAAGGTTGGAGTCCCATTGATGACAATTTCAAATCAGCGGGATTATCTATATCGGGATGGGCTACGTTAATTCTTCCGTTAAACACGGTCGGCTTACCAAAGATAATATATTCTTCGTGAAGTTTATATTTACCTGTGACATACTTTATACCCTGAAACCACACGAGGTCAACGACTCCTGTGCCATCCGAGAAATGTGCTAATAATCTTCTCTGCCGCCCTTCACCAAAAGTTTCAAAGCCAAGTATCTTTCCCTTCAACTGTATATACGGCATATTACCATCTATTTCATGAATGTAATAGATGCGACTCCGGTCTACATATTTATAAGGAAAATAATAGAGCAGATCATGCAATGAATAAATCTCCAACTCTTTATTCAGAACCGCAGCTTTTTGCGGACCAACACCGGATAAGTACTTTATGTCTCGTGTAGCTAAATCGAACATTACAACAAGGCTGAAGCTACTTTCAAATCAAATGGAGTAGTTATTTTTATATTTTCACGGTTTCCCTCCACCAGATGGACAGGAACTCCCATAGCCTCTACCACGGAGGCATCATCAGTAAAAAAGGGAGTAAACTCTTGTTCATAAGCTCTTCTCAGTAAATCGGCATCGAATACCTGAGGAGTTTGAACCAGTTTATAATCATTACGGTTTACGGTCTCACTGCCTGATCCTGTAAGATGGCGCACGGTTTCTACAACATCGATGACAGGAATTACGGCTTTTCGCACAGCAGCTTCCCGGAAACAACGGGCAATCACTTCCTGCGATACGAAAGGACGAACACCGTCATGCACCCCCACCATACCACCGATACCGTTTATCAAAGCCAATCCGTTTTTAACCGAGTGGAAACGGGTTTCACCTCCATTGGCAATTTCATGCCTGATGTTAAATCCATGCGTTTCACACAGTTCCCGCCAAAACCCCTGCTGTTCCCGGGGCAATACGAGAATAAGCTGCATTCTCTTATCGAATCGATGAAAAGCTTCCAACGTATGCATCAATACAGGCTTTCCGCCAATGGGAAGAAACTGTTTGGGAAGTTCACTTCCCATGCGGAGTCCCTTCCCCCCGGCTACAATCAAAGCAGTCCGATACATAGGCTTAACGTCTTACGCACATGGCCTCTACCAGCTCGTTTACTTTTTCCTTGCCTAACAATGTATCTACAATAGTCAATGCAAATTCCATCGCAGCACCCGGTCCCATACCGGTAATGATGTTACCATCTCTGACAACCGGCTCGTTAGTACACTCCGCACCTTCCAGGTACTGTTCGAAACTGGGATAACAGGTTACTCTGCGGCCTCTCAGAAGTCCCAGTTTTCCAAGTACCATCGGGGCGGCACAAATAGCGGCAATAGGCTTGTTTTTCTCCGCAAAGCTAAGAATTAACTTACGCAACCCTTCATGTTTGTCCAGAGTGGCAGCACCCGGCATTCCTCCCGGCAAAAACAGCAACTCAGCATCAAAGAAATCACAATTCTCAAAATTCTTATCGCAAAGCACAGATACATCATGCGCTCCGACTACAATCTCGTCTGGCGTAACAGATACAATTTCTACATCTAAACCAGCGCGTCTCAATGTATCAATTGTAGTAAGCGCTTCAATTTCTTCAAATCCGTCTGCGAAAAATGCATAAACTGTTCCCATAATCTATATCATTTAGATGTTATAAACTCAAAGCCCACCTTTCTAAAAACACGGTACTTTAAGCATTAATTATTTCAAATTAAAATAATAAGTAATCGTTCCTGTTTGGTTGTTCACTCCGTTTACGGCATTAAAACGTGCTTTTTTAGCCGCATCTTCAGCAGCTTTACGCAAAGTCGAATTTACCGTGTTAGTCAATCGGTTGATACTGGTAGCAATCACATGACCAGCTGGATTCACGGTAATAGAAACAACTACTCGCCCCTCTTCCTGAACGTTGTATACGGGACGGGGCAAACCTCCCTCTCCTATAGAACGTCCGCCAAGATTAAATGTTCCATATCCCCCGACTCCGGACTTTGCTCCGGTCGACGAATTGCCATCTTTACTTCCTTCTACTCCTTCACCCGAAGTAGCACTACCTTTGCTTCCCCCCATCTGCGAGCCTTTACCAAAGGCACCGGCTACTCGTTTACTGGCAGCTTCTGCAGCGGCCTTGCGCTCACGCTCTGCTCTTTCTTCAGCAAGTTTTTTAGCTTCGGCAGCCTTTTCTTCGGCTGTTTTTTCAGGCTTCTTCTCTACTTTCGGCTTCTCCTTCTTAGGCTCGACCTTGGGTTTTATAGCAACCGTTTCTTCTTCGGTCTGCGTAATCATTTCCTGTTCGGCTTCCACTTCGGGTACGGGTTGCGGAGCCGGCACTTCTTCAGGCATTACTTCCACGTCCACCATAGTGGAGGGATCATAATTTCCATAAGCGGCATCCACATCTCCCATCATCACCGGTACACCGCCGGCTTCTTCGTCCGGACGTGGAACAGCAAAACTTACCAGAATCAAAAGAGCAATAATAGCCACATGCACCAACAATGCACCCAACGCCCCTATATATTCACTCTTTCTTTTTATGTTCATTTCTTCCTTGTTTCCGGCGGGCGGGTAGCCAGCACCATTTTAAAATGATTCTCATTCGCGATATTCAGCACCTTAACGATCTCACGGTAAGGTACAGTTTCATCCGCATAGAGAGCAACATACATCTCAGGTTCTTTATCCGCACAGCTTTGCAGGAATGGAGTCAATTCCTCCAAGCCTAAAGCATGCTCTTTTTCATTACCGAACGCTGCATAATAGTTCAGGTCCTTATCAATGATAACTCTTGTCAACGGTTTAGCCGAAGTTTGTTGTTTGCCTTGTGGCAATAACACTTTAATCGCATTGGGCGACACAACAGTTGAAGTTATCATAAAAAAGATAAGCAACAGGAATATGACGTCCGTCATAGATGCCATACTAAAGTTGGGTGATATTTTTGCTCGACGCTTTAATGCCATAAAATAATTCTTCAATATGCCAATATGTCAATGTGCCAATTGGCTACGCACTCTATTTTATCTCAGCACCTTATTTCTGTGCAGGTTCATTAAGCAGGTCCATAAATTCCATGGTTCTGGACTCCATCTTATTGACCACTCTGTCTACCAGCATCACCAGATAGTTGTAAGCAAACATAGCAATAATACCGACAATCAGACCACCTACGGTAGTAATCATAGCTTCATAAATACCTCCTGAAAGCAGTGTGATATCAATATTACCGCTTCCGGCATTTGCCATTTCATAAAAAGCCCGCACCATACCGGTTACTGTACCCAGGAAACCGAGCATCGGAGCACCACCTGAAATAGTAGCCATCACAGTCAGGCCTTTTTCCAACTTAGCCACCTCAATATTTCCCACATTCTCAATAGCAACCTGTACGTCATTTACCGGACGTCCCAGACGGCTAATCCCTTTTTCGATCATACGGGCGGAAGGGGTATTCATCGTTCGGCAATAATTAATAGCCGACTTAATCTCACCACTATGGATATAGTCTTTGATCTTCTCCATAAACATCGGATCTTCCTTACCGGCTTTTCGGATCACATAGTTACGTTCAAACAGGATGTAGAAACAAACTACAGACAGTACTCCCAAAACAATCATAATCCATCCACCCTTAATAGCCATATCAAGCATATTCATTTCAGCCGGAGCAGATACAGGAGTCAGTACAGGGTTGGCCGATGCAACGGAATCAGCCAGGTTGGTAGCCACTTGGGCTAATAGTAGCATTGCATTCATTAGCGAAGACAGTTTTTATATTCCTGAATGGTACGTTCCAATCCCAGATACAGCGCATCACTTATTAAAGCATGACCGATAGAGACCTCGTCCAGCCAGGGTATGTTTTTATAAAAGTAATTCAGATTCAATAAACTCAAGTCGTGACCGGCGTTCAGACCAATTCCCAACCGGCGGGCCACTTTAGCAGCTTCAACAAAAGGAGCAACAGCCGCTGCCGGATCTTTCGGATAAGCAGTAGCATAAGGTTCGGTATATAGCTCTACACGGTCGGCACCTGCTTTTGCCGCATACTCAATCATTTCCGCATCGGCTGCCACAAATACAGATGTACGGATACCTGCCCCGTTAAACTCGTCCAAAACTTCCGTCAGAAAATCAAAATTAGCCTTTGTATCCCATCCTGAATTAGAAGTTATCTGAGAAGGATCGTCCGGCACTAAAGTCACCTGATGAGGTTTCACCTTCAACACCAAATCAATAAACTCCGGAGAAGGATATCCTTCAATATTAAATTCAGTCCGAAGCAACGGACGCAAATCATACACATCCGAACGACGGATATGACGTTCATCCGGACGTGGGTGAACCGTTATGCCGTCAGCACCGAAACTCTCACAATCCAACGCCACCTTAACCACGTTCGGAACATTTCCCCCACGGGCATTCCGAAGGGTAGCCACTTTGTTTATGTTCACACTTAATTTAGTCATAGTTCTATGTCTTAATATAATACGGACCTTTTACCCATATGTTTTGCGCAAAAGTACAAATATTAGCGATAAGATAACAGCAATACCGAAAAAAAATCCCAAATTTGCGACACACTAGAAACTTTTATCAACATGAAATTTGCCATTTTCGGAAATACATACCAAGCCAAGAAGTCTTCACATGCTGCTACTTTGTTCAATTTGCTCGAAAAACATGGAGCAGAAATCTGTGTATGCAGAGAATTTCATCGTTTCCTGAAATCCGACTTAAAACTGAACGTCAAGGCGGATAATTTGTTCGATGAAGACTATTTTGATGCAGACATGGTGATCAGTATCGGCGGAGATGGTACTTTTCTAAAAGCGGCACGACGGGTAGGTAACAAAGGAATCCCTATTTTGGGTATCAATACCGGACGATTAGGATTCTTAGCAGATGTATCCCCGGAAGAAATGGAAGAAACGATTGAAGAAATCTACCAGAACCATTATACAGTTGAAGAACGGAGTGTACTCCAATTGCTTTGTGACGACAAACATTTGCAAGATTCACCTTATGCGCTCAATGAAATAGCCGTATTAAAACGGGACAGTTCATCCATGATCAGTATCCGTACTGCTATTAACGGAGCACACCTCACGACTTACCAGGCTGACGGGCTCATTATCGCCACTCCAACAGGTTCCACTGCATATTCATTAAGCGTAGGTGGTCCTATCATTGTTCCCCATTCCAAAACCATCGCAATTACTCCGGTTGCTCCACACAGTTTAAACGTAAGGCCTATAGTGATCTGTGATGACTGGGAAATCACTTTAGATGTAGAAAGTCGTAGCCACAATTTCCTGGTTGCAATTGACGGCAGTAGCGAAACCTGTAAGGAAACAACCCGCCTCACAATCCGGAGAGCTGACTATAGCATTAAAGTAGTAAAACGCTTTAATCACATCTTTTTCGACACTCTTCGCACTAAAATGATGTGGGGAGCTGACAGCAGAGTATAATATTTCATTTATCACTAATAACAGGGAGGCTTTTCTCATAGCCTCCTTGACTTTCGCCATTAGGGTTCTGTCCCACACAGCTTCTTTTAACCAGAAACATTCCGAATAAAGCTGATAAAATGATTGACAGGGGATGTTGTTTATCCGGAAGAGTAAAGTTCTTTATTTATAAACGAGTGCATCAGTTCGGTTGTTATCCTCCCTCCTTCTTTTCCTACGTCTATAAACAAGTCATCCCCTCGTGTCTTCTGACCCGAGGGGATGAACTCTCTAAAAACGGCGACTACCTACTCTCCCACTGTTACGCAGTACCATCGGCGTGATCAGGCTTAACTTCTCTGTTCGGAATGGGAAGAGG